>Ga0213872_10000485_pt1 | contig 31868 bp, 31 predicted proteins | sample VelepicomBERX_R2_FD_160071 | JGI IMG/M metagenome (GOLD analysis project Ga0213872, IMG submission 160071) | Rhizosphere microbial communities from Vellozia epidendroides in rupestrian grasslands, the National Park of Serra do Cipo, Brazil - RX_R2 | ecosystem: Host-associated > Plants > Roots >...
GCACTACGCTGCCCGCCCGCACCGCCGACAGTTCCCAATTGGACGGGAAGGCGGAATTTTTGATGGGCACGTTGTCGGTGTGCCCTTCCACCTGAATTGCGTGCTTGTCGTTCCTGAGCACTGCGGCTACCGCCTTCAGGGCATTTTCCGATAGCGGAGTCAGCCGCGCATCGCCGCTGGCAAACAGCACGCTGGCGCTGATTTCCACATTGATGCCCCGGCTGGTCTGCGTCACACGCACTTTGTCCTGCCTCACCAGCGGCGCGAGCGCCTTCAAGATGTCGCGCGCCATGTCGGTCATCTGGTCTTTTTCACGACGTATCGCAAGCATGCGGCGCTGTTCGGAAAATTGCCGCTCCTGGGTGCTGATCGAAACCGCATCCGACGACTTGATGACCGGTTCGGCGCGGCCGAAAGCGCTGCCCAGCGCATCGGACAACACCTTGTATTTACCGGTATTGACCGAGGAAATTGCATACATGACGACGAAAAACGCAAACAACAGCGTGATGAAGTCGGCGTACGACACCATCCAGCGTTCGTGGTTTTCGTGGTCTTCCTCTCGATGTTTCCTGGCCATGTGCGGCGTCCGGTGTTGCGTCCAATACGCAGGTCAGTAGGAAGACATGCGTTCTTCGATGATGCGTGGATTCTCGCCCGTGGCGATTGCGCAAAACACGTCGGCAATCAATTCGCGCTTCGCGACTTCGCGGCCTATCATCATTTTGAGCTTGCTGCTGATAGGCAGATAGATCAGGTTGGCCAGACCGACGCCGTAGATGGTGGCGACGAAGGCGACGGCGATGCCGCCGCCCAGGCGGCTGGGGTCGGTGAGATTTTCCATCACGTGGATCAAGCCAAGCACGGCGCCCAGGATACCTATGGTCGGCGAGTAGCCGCCGGCGGACTCCCACACCCGCATCGCGAGCCTGTGCTCGGTTTCGAACGCTGCAATCTCGACATCGAGTATTTCGCGCACCTTGAACGGGTCGATACCGTCGATAATCAGGCGCAAGCCCTTGGCCACATAGGGATCCTTGACCTGATCGAGCTGGCGTTCCAGGCTCAACAAACCCTCGCGGCGCGCCGTCACGCTCCAGCCGACTACGTCGTTCTTGACTTCGCGCAGGTTGTCGACAGGCGGCGAAAAAACCCAGCTTGCCATGCGCACACCGCGCACGAAGCGCGGCAGCCCCGATTGCAGCAGCACGGCACCAATGGTGCCGATCACGACGATGACGAATGCGGCCGGCTGCACCAGGGAGGTGAGCTCACCTCCCTCGATGGCTTGGCCGACGACGATGCCGGCCAGCCCCAGCAGCAGGCCGGCTAGGCTGCCCCAGTCCACGCTTGCTCTCTGAGCGTTGCACGCAGCCGCGAAATGGCCTGGCTATGCAGTTGGCAGACGCGCGATTCGGAAACTCCCATCACCGCGCCGATTTCCTTCAGGTTCATTTCTTGTTCGTAGTACAGCCCCATCAGAATTTTCTCCCTTTCCGGCAAAGCTTCAATCGCTTCGATCAATGCACTGCGAAAACCGGTATTCATCAAGGCTTGCAGCGGATCGCTTTCGTCATCGCTGCAATAACGGTCGAGAAAATGCTCGTGGCCGTCGCCGTCGTGAAAATCTTCGTAATAAACCAGTTGGTGGCCGCCGCCTTCGGACAACAGGTCCTGATACTCGGGCAGGGACATTTTGAGCTGCTTCGCCACTTCACTTTCGTTGGGCGGCCGTCCCAGCCGCTGCTGCAACTCGCTCATCGCCTCTTCAATGCGCCGCATGTTCTGACGCATGCCGCGCGGCAGCCAGTCGCTGCTGCGCAACTCGTCGAGCATGGCGCCGCGAATCCGCTGCACTGCGTAGGTTTCGAATTGCGCGCCGTGCGTTTCTTCGTAACGGCCAACTGCATCGAGCAAGCCGATCATACCGGCCTGGATCAAGTCGTCCACTTCCACGCTCGGCGGCAGCTTGGCTTTCATCTGGTGGGCGAGACGCTTCACCAGCGGCGCATGTTCCGCAAGCAGATGATTCTTATCGGTCTTACCATGCGCTGTATACATAAATCAAATCACCAAATCGGCTCAGGTGCCTGCCATGCCGCGCAAGCCGGAAGAGGCCATTCCCGAGGCCATCTCGGACGCAGATACGCGTCCGGCGATGCGCCTGAACGCGACCGAAGCTCCAGCCAAAGGGAAAGCATCCACCACCGAGCGCCCCAGGCGCGCGGCGCGCTTGAGGTGTTCGTCGGCCGGCACCGAGCCCAGAAAGTTCAGTTGCACAGCAAGATAGCGGTTGGATGCTTTTGCCATATTGTCATAAACGACCTGCGCCTCCGATTCGGACGCGCCGGTCACCAGTATACCGAATGGACGGCGCCCTAGCTGTACATTAAGCCTTTTGATGAGCGCGTAGGCGCTTTTGATGGAGTTTGCGCCATTCCCGACCTGTATCACGATGTCGCCGCTAGCCATGGCCGGAACCGGGAAGGCATCCTCGACGTCCAATTCGCCGTCGATCAGCACGACGTCGGCTTGGGCCGCCAACACACCAAAGGTATTCGACAGGCGGCGCAGCTGTTGCTTGCCGATCGCGGCCGCGCCGATGCTCTCGCGCGCCAGCTTGACCAGCCCAAAACCCTGGGGCAAAGGCCGGATTGCTTCTTCCAGACTGCGCTCCTGGCGTGCCACGTCCAGCAAGGTAGCGGCACGCGGCGCATCCAGGCGCGCCGCCACGCCTTGCGAACCGGCACGGGCGTCAACCAGGGCGACTTGCCGGCCTGCGTTGCCAAGCGACGCGCTCAAATTGACCAGCATTGCACTTTTTTCATCATCGGACGTTGCCGACAAAAAGGTCAGGATACGCGGCTTGGGACCGGCCAGCATGCGCCGCAGGCCTTCCGCCTGATCGAAATCATAACTAGCCAAGATGCACCCCGCTCAGGCTCTTGTCGCCCATATTGCGCGCGGTATTGGCCATTACCAGCGGCAATTCGTCGTCATGAATCTGGAACGGCGCCGTCTCTCGTTTCAATTTGAAGGCACGGTCGATCAGGTACTGGCGATTGGCGACATGCAAATCTTCCGGAACGCGCTGTCCGTTGGCGACATAGTACAGGTTCAATTTCTGCCGAATGATGACATCGAGTGCGCTGCCTATGGTTGCCGCCTCATCCATTTTCGTCATGATGCAGCCAGCCAGACCGGTGCCCTGATAAGACCGCACCACTTCGTTGAGCGTCTCCCCGGTGGAAGTCGCCGCCAGGCACAGCAGGCGCTTGACCGGCGTGCCGGTACCCGAGAGCATGGCCACTTGCTCGGCCACCATCTTGTCGCGCTGGCTCATGCCGACAGTATCGATCAGGACGGTATGCTTGCTCTTGAGTTCGTCCAGGGCGATACGCAAGTCTGTCTCGTCCTTGACCGAATGCACCATGACTCCCAGAATTTTTCCGTAGATGCGCAATTGCTCGTAGCCGCCGATACGGTAGCCGTCGGTGGTAATCAGGGCCAGCTTGCTCGGGCCGTGGCGCATTACGCACCTTGCAGCCAATTTGGCCGTTGTGGTGGTCTTGCCCACCCCGGTCGGCCCCACCAAGGCATAGACTCCCCCCTGCTCGAGAATTTCACTTTCGTTCTCGATCACTGCAAGATTGCGCGCCAATACGGCCTTGATCCAGTTTAGCCCGCCGTCCGACGTTACGCTAGCAGGAATCTTTTCCACCAGATAGCGCGCCAAGGTTGCGCTGAAGCCCGCCGCCAGCATTTCTTTCAAGACCGCGGCCTTGGCCGGATGGCGCTGCTGCTGCGCGCCGCCCCAGGCGATTTCGGCGAGCTGCGACTCCAGCATGCCGCGCATCGAGCGGATTTCGCTCATGACTTCGATCATTTCCGCCTGCTGCCTGGCCGTTTGTCCTGCCGCGAAGCTCGGCTGTGCGCCACCCGGTGCGGCGGCCGTCCTGGCAGGTGCTGAAGCGGCCCGCCTTGGCGCTTCTGCGCGAGGTGGTTCGGCCATCTTCCGGCTCGCCGGCGCGCGCGCGGCGCTTGATTCGAATGTCGAACCTTGCTCATGGAGCGGTGCGGACAGCGAAGACATGTCTTCGCCGGCCAGCGCCAGAATCTCGACCATGCCGTTGACGGTCTTGTTCGACAGAATGACCGCGTCGGGGCCGAGGGCCTCGCGCACCATGCGCCATGCTTCGCGCGAAGTGTTGGCGGAAAATTTTTTGACGTTCATGCTTGGCCTCCAACCAGACGGGTAACCTTAATCGTTTTTGATTCGGGAAGTTCGGCTTGCGACAGCACCTTGAGCTGCGGCAGAGCACGGCGCAGGAAGCGCGACAGCAAGGCGCGCAACGCGCCAGGCACCAGCAACACAGCGGGCAGACCCATTTGTTCCTGGGCGCGCGTTGCCTGTTCGGTTTGTGCGACGATGGTGTCGGCCAGGCCCGGTTCGATGCCGGCGCCTTCCGGCCCTGCTGTCTGCAATGCCTGCATCAACAGGCGTTCCAGGCGATTGTCGAGCGTCATGACCGACAATTCATTGGTCGACGGGAAAATCTGCTGAACGATGGCGCGGCCCAGCGCGACCCGTACCAGCGCCGTCAAGTCGTTGGCGTCGCGTGCGGTACCGGCGTATTCCGCAATCGTTTCGATGATGCTGCGCATATCGCGGATATGGACGCCTTCGGCCAACAGGTTCTGCAATACTTTTTGCAGCGTCGCCAGGCTGACCTGCTTCGGCACCAGATCCTCCACCAGTTTCGGCGATTCCTTGGCCAGATGGTCGAGCAATTGCTGCACTTCCTGACGCCCCAGCAAATCGGCGGCATTGGTGGTGATGAGATGGTTGAGATGGGTCGCCACCACAGTACCGGCGTCGACTACCGTATAACCCATGGCTTGTGCCTGTTCGCGCATGCCGGCATCGATCCAGGTTGCAGGCAATCCGAAGGCTGGATCGCTGGTGACAGCGCCTGGCAGCGTGCCGGTCACCATGCCGGGATTGATCGCCAGGAATTGGCCGGGAATGGCCTCGCCGGCCCCAACTTCCACGCCTTTGAGCGTGATACGGTAAGCCGATGGCTTCAATTCGAGGTTGTCGCGGATATGCACGGGCGGCGCAAGGAAGCCGACTTCCTGAGCGAATTTCTTGCGGATGCCCTTGATACGACGCAGCAGTTCGCCGCTTTGCGCCTTGTCGACCAGCGGGATCAAGCGATAGCCGACTTCCAGGCCAAGCGTATCGACCGGTACGATGTCCTGCCAGGTTGCCTCTTCCTCGGGCGGCGTCAGCGGTGCGGTCGGTGTCGGCGCTGCCGCTGCCGCAGCTGCAGACTTGGCTTTTTGCGTGATCACGAAAGCCGTAACAGCCAGCAGCGATGCCAGGAACAGGAAGGCGACGTGCGGCATGCCCGGGATGATGCCCATGCCGCCCAGGATGCCGGCCGAGATGTACAGCACTTGCGGCTTGGCGAACAGTTGGCCAATCAACTGGCCGCCGATGTCCTGATCGCTGGCCACGCGCGATACCACCACACCCGCCGCCGTGGAGATCACCAGTGAGGGGATTTGTGCGACCAGGCCGTCGCCGATCGCCAGCAGGGTATAGCTCTTGATGGCCGTGGCGAAGTCGAGGTCGTGCTGCAGCATGCCGACCAGCAGGCCGCCGAGAATATTGATGACCGTGACGATGATGCCGGCGATGGCGTCACCGCGCACATATTTGCTGGCACCATCCATGGCGCCATAGAATTCCGCTTCCTGTCCGACTTCCTTGCGGCGGCGGCGCGCTTCCTGTTCGCCGATCAGGCCCGCGTTGAGGTCGGCATCGATTGCCATCTGTTTGCCCGGCATCGCGTCCAAGGCGAAGCGCGCGCCGACTTCAGCAATACGGCCGGCACCCTTGGTCACCACCGTGAAGTTGATGATGGTGAGGATAATGAACACGATGATACCAACAGCGTAATTGCCGCCGATCAGGAAGTGGCCAAAGGCCTCGATCACCTTGCCGGCCGCATCCGGCCCTGTGTGGCCCTGCGTCAGTACCACACGCGTGGAGGCGACGTTCAGAGACAGGCGCAGCATGGTGGAAACCAGCAGCACGGTCGGAAACACCATGAAATCGAGCGGCTTGACCGTGTACAGGCTGGTCAACAGGACGATCACCGACAAGGCAATGTTGAAACTGAACAGTATGTCGAGCACGAATGCCGGCAAAGGCAACACCATCATCGACAAAATCATGATGATGATGAGCGGCGCCGCAAATACGCGGGCGTTGTCTCCTGTCAGCCAAACCGGTAACTTCAAACTATCCATTGTTCATCTATCCATTACGTTGTCTGCAACTGCACCGCAGCTTGGGCGGCAGCTCGGGAAGCCGGATTGAGCGGATCGAGTTCCGGCGGCACGTCCAGTTCGGTCGGCGCTTCCGGACGCACGCCGCCATGCTGGCTGTAGGTGCGCAACTGGAAGACGTAAGCCAGCACTTCGGCCACAGCCGTGTACAGCGATTGGGGAATTTCGTCGCCGAGTTCGGTATGGCGGTGCAAGGCACGCGCCAGAGCCGGCGCTTCCAGCATTGGCACCTTGTGCGCAGTGGCGATTTCGCGGATCTTGGCCGCCACTTCATCGGCACCCTTGGCAACCACGCGCGGCGCGCCGCGGCTGCCGCCCTTGTATTGCAAGGCCACGGCAAAGTGGGTCGGGTTGGTGACCACCACGTCGGCTGTCGGGATGGCAGCCATCATGCGGCGACGCGCCATTTCGCGCTGCAGGCCGCGTATGCGCGCCTTGATTTCAGGATTACCGTCGGACTCCTTCGATTCCTGGCGCAATTCCTGACGGGTCATCTTGAGCTTGTTTGCGTATTGCCACATCTGGTAAGGCGCGTCGATCATGGCGATCACGATCAAGCTGCCGACGATGGAGATAAAGCTCACCAGGAGAATGTGTATGGCGTGCGCGCTGCCATCCTGCAGGGTTTCCACAGTCAGGCCCATGACTGCATTGATCTGGTGCGAGATGACCAGCCAGGAAACGACACCGACCAGGCCGGCCTTGGCGATCGCCTTGAGCAATTCGACCAAGGCCCGCACCGAGAACATGTTGCTGATGCCGGAAATCGGATTGAGTTTCGTGAAATTCGGCTGCAGCGCATTGACGCTGAACAGCCAGCCGCCGATCAGCAGCGGCGAAGCCATGGCCGTCACCATCAGTAACAGCGCAAAAGGCATGCAGGCCAACAAAAGCTGCACGACGTGACTGCCGAACTGGGAATACCAGAGGTTGGGATCGTAAATGGCCGCGCGTTCGAACGAGAATGACGACACCATCAAGCTGTCGATCTCGCGCACTACGCCGCCGCTCACGAACCAGAAGCCGGCGCCCGCAGCCAACAAGACCGTACAGGTGGCCAGTTCGCGCGACCGGGGAACGTCGCCATCCTCACGCGCCTGCTCAATGCGGCGCTGTGAAGGCTGTTCCGTTCGTTCAAGATCGCTATCTTCGGCCATGGCCGACTCCCCAAATCATTCTCAGACCGCGACACTATTGCGGTCAGGATTGATTATTGAGGAGACGGGGGCCGGCTTATCGATAGAACAAGGGTCAAAACGCCCCGCTATTTCATGGTGCTTTTCGACAAGCCCTGTTGTTGATGAGGGGAATTATTTAATTCCGGACAGCAATCCAATATTTCCGGTCGAATTTGCCCGCCGGCTGGCTACGGCTGCGGGCTGGCATAGCAGTGCAGGAGTTCAGATTTTCAGGCTTTGTGCCCAAGCCAGGGCCGCGAGATGTGCTTCGTTGACCTGCACCGGACTGATGAACAGCGAGTCTGCCAACTCGCCTATTTGCTCGTTGTTACCGAATTCACAAGCCTCAGCCAAGGCCAGGAAGGGACCATACATGCCTTCGCGCGCCAGCAAGGCTTGTGTCACCGGTTCCGACAACTGCACGTTTTCGAGCAAATCTGCCATCGGCACGCCGAGCAGGCGGTCTAGCAACGAAAACATGCCGGCTACGAACAGGTTCTCGACTTCCGACTTCGGGATGAAGCCCTTGCCCAGCAATTCGGCAAAGCGCCCACGCACGATGGCCGTGTGCATCAGTACCGGCGAATAACCTGCCGTGCTGGCGGTGGCAAGCAATACCGAAAGCCAGCGGTACAGCGGCGAATAGCCAAGCATGGTCACCGCATGGCGCAAGGATTGGATTTCCGCGCCCAATCCGAATCCAGCGGAGTTGATATAACGCAATAATTTATAAGACAGGCCGGCATCGCGCTTGAGGACTTCTTCCAGCTTGCGCACATCGGCATTCTTGCGCACCATGTCCATCAACTGCAGAATCATGGTCTGGGCCGGATTGAGTCCCTTGGGGTGGCTACCGGGGCGCGACGTCATGTAGACGTTGCCGATGAGGGAATCGAGGCCTTGGGCCGCGCAAGCATCGAACGCCTCCCAGCTCAAGGCCCGGCGCGCCACCACACGGGTTGTACCCGGCTTTACGGCAAGCGTGCTCTTGACTTGGTCACCAAAATTCGGCACCTCACAAAGCAATTCGATATGGCTGGCCAAGGGTAACAGGTTCTTGTGCTCGCCTTGCAAATCGGCATCGCGCAACAGGATGCCACACCCTAGGCTACGCAACGCAGAAAAGGCTTCCAGCATGTCGGCATTGGAAAGATCGGAAGCCGGAACGGCAAGAACCAGGTTTTTGGCCGGCAAACCGGCCAGCGCTCCGCTCAATACCAAGGCCGGCGAGGCATCGAGAAAAATCAGTTGCTCGCCAAACAGCCAACCGGTTTCTTCGCGATTCCAATGTTCGGCGATGAAACCTGCCAAGTCGACAAAATCGGTATCGCCCGGCCTCTTGCCACCGCCCCCCTGCAAGCTCAATTCATAGCCGAGAACCGTCTGTTTCGGGTCCAGCAAAGGTTCGCGAACAATGAAATTCGTGTCTAGCATAAAGGGATTCGGCCCGGTTGAAACGGGAGGAAATATTGTGATGGAACCAGAAACTCAAAAACCCAGGCTTTCAAGCAAGTCATCCACTTGCTCCTGATCCGCAACCACATCCGGGTTTCCTTCGGGATTGATTTGCGGTCCGTTCAACAAGCCTGAACCAGCATCCCGCTTGACTTCGGGCGGCGCATAATCGATCAGCATTTGTACCAGCTGTTTTTCGAGATTATTGGCCAGCTCCGTCACGCGCTTGATGACCTGTCCAGTCAGATCCTGGAAGTCCTGCGCCATCATGATGTCCATCAGATGCTGCTTGGTGGACCCAGCGTTGCTGCGTGCCTGCTCAAGATAGGCCAGTGTCTGCTCACCCAAGGCACGGTACTGCGCTTCGGTAAACGGCGACGCCATGGCATTATTCCAGCCATCGGTCAAATGTGCGGCACCCTGATCAATGCCATCCTGCAAAGGACCGGCGGCATCGGTCGCGTTGAGGACGCGCTGCGCCGCCTGTTCGGTCATCTTGGCAACATAATCCAACCGGTCCTTGGCGCCTGGGAGATCGTGGGCCGCTCTCTCGATCAGCTTGTCGAATCCCAGCCCGCGCAGGCTGTCGTGCAGCGTGCGCGTCATGGCCCCTACCCGGGCCAGCATTTCATGCTGAATATTCGTTTCCATGCAGGCTTCGCTCGATGAGGGCAGGGACTCCCCTGCCTCAGACCACCCGGTCAGCAAATCAACCAAGTTTTTCGAAAATCTTGGCGAGTTTTTCGTCCAGCGTGGCGGCAGTAAATGGTTTGACAACGTAGCCGTTGGCGCCAGCCTGGGCAGCGGCAATGATGTTTTCCTTTTTCGCTTCAGCAGTCACCATCAGAACCGGCAACTTGGCGAGTGCCGCATCGGCACGGATGTTTTGCAGCATGGTCAAGCCGTCCATGACCGGCATATTCCAGTCGGAAATCACGAAATCGAATTGCTCGGAACGCAACTTGGAGAGCGCCATCGCCCCATCTTCGGCCTCGTCGACGTTCGAATATCCCAATTCCTTGAGCAAATTACGGACGATGCGGCGCATCGTAGAGAAATCGTCAACAACCAGAAACTTTGTATTTGGACCAGCCATGAAACGCTCCAATAATTCTTGCAAACCGTTATCGATCTTACCGCGCGATATTACCCCGATTTCACCGGTCTGAGTCGCGAATAGATAGAATTTATCGCAATTATGCTACACCCGCAATGCACGGCTGCCCTGTGCCGCAAGATAACCGAGCACCATGCCCGGCAATTGCGTAATTCCCCCGACTTCGTGCGTCGCACCGACCGCGATCGCCTCGCGCGGCATGCCGAACACCACGCAGGTGGCTTCGTCCTGGGCAAAATTATAAGCGCCGGCCTTTTTCATTTCCAGCATGCCCTGCGCCCCATCCTTGCCCATTCCGGTCAGGATGACGCCTACCGCATTTTTACCGGCGCATGCCGCTGCGGAGTTGAACAAAACATCCACTGACGGGCGATGGCGATTGACCGGCGGTCCCTGATCGAGCTGCGTCATATAGTTGGCGCCGCTGCGCGTCAGCAGCAAATGTGAATGGCCGGGCGCGATGAACGCGTGTCCGGGCAGAATCCGCTCCCCGCTTTCTGCCTCCTTGACAGAAATCTTGCAGATGCCGTCCAGACGCTTGGCAAACGAACGGGTGAACCCCTCGGGCATGTGCTGGGTGATCAAAATGCCCGGGCAATCCGACGGCATCTGAATCAGGAATTCCTTGATTGCTTCCGTGCCGCCGGTTGAAGCGCCGACGATGATCAGTTTTTCACTACTGATGAGGGGGTTGCGCAATGCAGAAAGGCTGGCGGTTGCCGTTTCGCCATGCGTAACTTGACGCGGCTTGACCCTGGCCCTGGCTGCCGCGCGAATCTTGTCGGCAATGATTTCCGCATATTCGCGCATGCCGGCCTGGATCGACAGTTTAGGCTTGGTGACGAAATCCACCGCACCGAGTTCCAGCGCCCGTAAGGTAATTTCGGAGCCGCGCTCGGTCAGCGACGACACCATGACTACCGGCATGGGCCGCAGACGCATCAGCTTTTCGAGAAAGTCGAGGCCGTCCATCTTCGGCATTTCGACGTCGAGGGTCAGCACGTCGGGATTGAGGCGCTTGATCATTTCGCGCGCCACCAAGGGATCGGGCGCCACCCCAACCACTTCCATGTCCGACTGGCCGTTGATGATCTCGCTCATGACGCTGCGAATCAGCGCCGAGTCGTCGACAATCAAAACCTTGGTTTTCATTTTTGCTCCCGGGGGCCTTACGAAAACAGCTCTACGTCACCGCCGACCTTGCCGGACTGCAGGCGGTTCGCGTAGTCATGCTCCCGATTCACCAACGTATTGTTGTTCATTTGCTTCAACTTCTTCACCAGTACTTTACCGGTTCGAGGGAAAAAGTAAACCTTGCGCGGATGGATGTCATTGAGATCTTCGGCCACGATGCGGATATTTTCCGCGCGCAGATAGTCACGCACGAATTGCGCGTTGCGCTCGCCAACGTTAATGGCAATAAAACCGCGCAAGACGTTGCCGCCGCCGAACACCTTGGCTTCCAGATTCTCGCGGCGCGCGCCGGCCTTGAGCAGGTCGTTGATCAGGATTTCCATCGCGTAGGTGCCGTAGCGCATGGATGCGGAGACCGGGCTGTCGGTATCGCTGCCGACTTCGGGCAACATGAAATGGTTCATGCCTCCCACACCGGAAACGCGGTCGCGGATGCAAGCTGACACGCAAGACCCCAACACCGTGACGATCATCATATCCTTGCTGGTGAAGTAATACTCGCCAGGCAGGATCTTCGCCGCATCGATGTCGAAGGTGCGGTCGTAATAGACGTTGGTTGCGAATTGTTCTTGTATTGCTTGGCTCATAGGCTTGGTCTCATGCCTGACGGGGCAGCGAACGTTTAGCCGTCCCGTGTGGATCCAGCTCGTAGACAGTCTTGCCACGCAGCTTGAAGGCGTCGGTCACGTAGAGGAAATTCTCGGAATGTCCGGCAAACAGCAGGGCGTCGGGTTTCATCAAAGGCGCAAACCTGGTCAAAATCCTGCCTTGCGTAGGCTTATCGAAATAAATCATGACATTGCGGCAGAAAATCACGTCGAACGGGCCGGCAATCGGCCAATGGTCGGACAACAGATTCAGCTGCTTGAACGTGATCAATTTGCGCAATTCCGGCCGCACCCTCACCAAGCCGGCCTTCTCGCCCTTGCCGCGCAGGAAAAAGCGCCTGGCGCGTTCCGGCGACAGCTTTTCTACCCGGTCAATCGGATAAATACCGTTCGCGGCCGTCGTCAACACATTGGTATCGATATCGGTGGCGATGATGTTGACCGGCGGCGTCAGCGTATTGAAGACTTCGCACACCGTCATCGCGATGGTGTACGGCTCTTCGCCGGTCGAGCTGGCGCAGCACCAAATGTCGATCTGCCCCTTCAGCTTGGCGGCGTGCTCGGCCAAAATGGGGAAGTGATGCGCCTCACGGAAAAACGAAGTCAGATTGGTGGTCAGTGCGTTGGTGAATGCTTCCCATTCCTGGTCGTCTCCGCCGTGCTCCAGTTCGTCCAGGTATTGGACAAAGGAAGTCATGCCTACCGCGCGCAAGCGGCGCGCAAGGCGGCTGTACACCATTTCCTGCTTGCTCTCGGCGAGCGCGATCCCGGCACGCTTATAAATCAGCGCACGAACCCTCTCAAAGTCGTGCGGCGTGAACTCAAACTCCTTGCCTTGCCGTCCTTTTGTCATGCCAACTGCCCCTTCGCGATCCGCCGCAGCGGATCAAATCCTGCCCTTGCTCTGCTCGTGCCCTATTCCTGTACCGCCCTGCGCGCCACCCTTCCCCCAAGCTCACTTGCCCAAGGCAGCAGCATCGACCAATCCCATGTCCTTGGACGACATCAGGCGTTCGATGTCCATCAGGATCAGCATGCGCTCATCGAGAGTACCCAAGCCAATGATGTAGTCGCCGCCGGAAAGCGAGTTGCCCATTTCAGGCGGCGGCTTCACTTGGTCTGGCTTAAGGGTGATGACGTCCGACACGCTGTCAACCACCATGCCCACCACTTTGCCCGGGATGTTCAAGATGATCACGACCGTGAATTGATCATAGGTCGGTTCGCCAAGCTTGAACTTGATGCGCATATCGACGATAGGAACGATGATGCCCCGCAGATTGATCACGCCCTTGACGAAGTCCGGCACATTGGCAATCCTGGTCACGGCCTCATAGCCGCGGATTTCCTGGACTTTCAGGATGTCCAGACCGTACTCTTCTTTTCCCAGCTTGAAGGCGAGATACTCGGACATGGAAATATCTTCTTCCGGCTTATCGCCCATCGATGCGCTGATTTGGCTGCTTTGCGACATGATTTGTTCCTATATGGAGAGAATGGTTTCGTCGGCAAGCTGCCGGCTCGAACGAATCAGGGCCGCCACATCGACAATCAGGGACACGCCGCCATCACCCAGAATGGTGGCGCCGGAAATACCGGCCACCTTGCGGTAATTCGACTCCAGATTCTTGACCACGACCTGTTGCTGACCGAGCAGGTCGTCGACGAACAGCGCCGCCTTCTTGCCGTCCGATTCCAGTATGACGAGCAGTCCTTGCGAAGGATCGGTAAAGCTAGGGACGATATCGAACATCTGGTACAACGGTATCAAGGGCAAATATTCGCCGCGCACTTTGACCACCTTGCCATGCCCGCTGATTTCCTTGATATCGTCCCGTTCCGGCTGCAAGGACTCGACCACGTATCCAAGCGGCAGGATATAGGTCTCTTCACCGACCCGGATGGACATGCCGTCCAGGATCGCCAGAGTCAAAGGCAGGGATATCGAAATCGTCGTGCCGAATCCCTTGGCCGAACGAATGTCGACCACGCCGCCCATTGCCGTAATATTGCGCTTGACGACATCCATGCCGACCCCGCGGCCGGACACGTCGGTTACCACTTCTGCGGTCGAAAAACCGGGAGTGAAAATCAATTGCCACACATCTTCGTCGGCCATGTTGTCCGACACCGCAATACCTTGCTGCCTGGCCTTGTCGAGAATGCGTTCGCGATTGAGTCCGCCGCCGTCGTCGCTGACTTCAATAATGATGTTGCCGCCCTGGTGGGCCGCCGAAAGCGACAAGCGCCCTCTTTCGCCCTTGCCGGCTGCTTCGCGGATTTCGGGAGTTTCGATGCCGTGGTCGATGCTGTTGCGCACCAAATGGGTCAAGGGATCGACGATACGTTCGATCAAGCCCTTGTCAAGCTCGGTTGCCGCACCTTGCGTGACGAATTCCACTTTCTTGCCAAGCTTGCTGGCAAGGTCGCGCACCATGCGTGGAAAGCGCGAGAATACGTAATCCATCGGGATCATGCGAATCGACATGACCGATTCCTGCAGTGCGCGCGTATTGCGGGTCAACTGGCTCACACTGTTGAGCAGGCGCTCGTTTTGCATAGGATCGAGCATGCCGGTTCTCTGCTCGATCATGGCCTGCGTGATCACCAGCTCGCCGACCAGGTTGATCAACAAGTCGACCTTTTCGATACCGACGCGGATCGACGAGGTTTCCTGGCTGGCTGTCTGGCGATCGCTCTCGCGCCGGCCGGAATGCCGCTTTTCGGCAGTGTTTTCCGCTTCCGGCTTGGCCACTTCCTGCACCTGCACCGGCCTTGCCGCCTCGGGCTCATCTTCCGCAATAAACGCGCGCAACTCCTCGATCGGCTGAAAGAAGCCGTAGCCTTGCTCTTCTTCGGTCTGCTTGATCCATTCCGCCGTCAGGTCGGCGGCAGCCGGCAACGGCGCCTCTTCCGTGATCTTCACGTCTTCGGGATCGAGGATGAAGGAACAGATCGCCATGATGTCGTCGGCGGTTTCATCGGTCGCCAGGGTAAACACATGACGCTGGTTATCCAGCTTGGTGCTGGTCAAGCGGCCGAGCAGTCCCATTTCTGTCGCCAGCGCGTCAATGTCGCGCTGCGCCAGTTCCGGCATTTCGACACGAAAACTCCTCTTGACATGCAGGAATTTTTCTTCCGCGGCGGCCTGTTTCGCCGACACCACTTCCGGCGGTGGTGCAATCGGTTGCGCATTCTGGGAGAGCGATTGCAGCATCATGCGCACATCGGCCACCGCCTCCTGATCAACCGGCGTCTGCAGCTTCAAGCCATCCACCTGCATCTTCAAGGTGTCTTTCGCCAGCAGGAAAGCATCGACATGCTCGCTGGTCAGTGCCATCTCGCCTTTACGGATGCGGTCAAGCAGGGTTTCCAGCAAATGCGTGACGTCGATCAGCTCGGTCAATCCGAACGTCGAAGCCCCGCCCTTGATCGAGTGCGCCGTGCGGAAAATCGCGTTGAGATCCTCACTATCGGGATTCTCCACGTCGATTGCCAAAAGCAGTCGCTCCATCTCGGCGAGAAGTTCTTCGGCCTCATCGAAAAACACCTGGAAGAACTGGCTCACATCAATGGTCATTATTCAACTCCATTGCTCTTTTCCTTGTCTGTTCCTCAGCGGAATACGAGTATCAGCCAATTACCTTCTTGACTACCTCGGTCAATCGCTGCGGATCGAAAGGCTTGACCAGCCAGCCGTTGGCACCCGCCGCCCGCCCCTTGGCCTTCATGTCGTCACCGGACTCGGTGGTCAACATCAGGATGGGCACGCGCTGATAGCTCGGCAATGCACGCAATGAGCGGATCAGGGTCAGGCCATCCATGCGCGGCATATTCTGGTCGGTCAGCACCAGATCGAATTTCTGCGCCTTGGCCTTTTCCAGGCCATCCTGTCCGTCGACCGCTTCGGTCACTTGATAGCCCGCCGCGCGCAAACTGAATACAACCATTTGCCGCAACGAGCCGGAGTCGTCTACCGCCAATATTGATTTTGCCATCTTCGCTCCCGCTAATTTCCCAATTCGTTGTTCTCAAAACCGCCGTGCGAACCCTCTTCGCGCGGCTAGGCCGGAGTATTCCCCGTTCCCTCAAGAAGCCATATCAAAATGAGGCAGCCCAGCCCGTTTTGATATGAGTTCTAGAAACCTCAACAAAATGAGATTGGCCAGGCGGTCAGCCGCCCCGGCAACACCGCCAAGCTCATTTTGTTGGGGTTTCTAAAATAATTCGATGTCGCCGCTCTCCATATGCGTCTGGTTCACCGCCTTCCACAATACGCTCTCCAGCTTGCTGCTTTGCTCGTCGAGCGCTTTATTGATTTCGTTCAGCAGCGCGATGATCGGGGCCTGTTCGCTTTCCTGCAGCATATTGGCGCCGCTGGTTCCCACTTCGCACAGCAAATCGCGCAAGCCGGCAATCCGTCTGACCGTCCTGCCTATCAATTGGCTGGTCATATCCTGGAATTGCAAACCGGTGACGGCCGCATTGACATGCTGCGCCACCTCTCCTTGCAAGGCCTTGAGCCTGGACGCCAGTTCCGGTGTCGCCGAGCCGCCGGCCAACAGCAATTCCATGGCAGCCTGCTGGGCCGCCACACCTTCATGGATTGCCATGAAACTGGCGGCCAGCTTTTCAATCGCTTCGCTGAGCAGATAGGTGGTCTGAACCAGGTCCGTCTCCACCTCCGTCAAATGCTGATTGCCGTGATCGGACAAGCTGGATAGCAGACGCTCGATCTGCGAACCCAATAAATTATTTTTCGTCATGAAAAATACCCTGTACCGTCATCGAAACTCTCAAACCAGCATTCCTTATTTCGCACCGGCAGCCGGAGTTGCCGCTGGCGCCGCGGACGGCGCTGCCGTTCCCGGAGCGGTCGCGGGTGCAGTCGCCGCCTGCAGGCTGGCAGGATCGACTGCCGCCGCCTCCTTGGTGATGGCTTCTTCCGCCTTCTTGTTCATGACGATGATGCTGATACGCCGATTGATCGGATCGAAGGGGTCATCCTTGTTGAAGGGAACCGCCGACGACAGACCGACCACGCGCAGCACCTTGGTCTCATCCATGCCGCCCGCCACCAGCACGCGCCGCGAGGCATTGGCGCGATCGGCCGACAGCTCCCAGTTGCTGTAGCCCTTCTCGCCGCTCGAATAAGGCGTGGCATCGGTATGGCCGGACAAGCTGATGCGATTCGGAATGCCATTCAGCAGCTGGCCGATTTCCAGCAAAATCTCCCTGGTATAAGGCTGCAATTCAGCCTTCGCCAGTGCAAACATCGGACGGTTTTGCTCGTCGACGATCTGGATGCGCAAACCATCCGACGTGATGTCGATCAACAGCTGGTTCTTGAACTGCTTGAGCATGGGATTGGTTTCGATGGCAGCTTCGATGCGCATCTTCAGCGCCTGCAGCTGCGCCTGCTCGGCCTTGGCCAATTCGGCTTGCGCCGCCTTCAGATTGAAGGTCTTGCGCTGACTCGGTTGATCCGACCTTTGCACCTGGCCGTTGGTACGGGTCAAATCGCGGCCGCCGCCTTTGATCACGCTGGAACTGTCGCCGCTGCCCGAACCGCCCGCCATCGCCACCTTGAGAGGCGTCTGGAAAAAATCGGCGATACCCTGCAAGTCGCCCTTGGTGGTCGAGCCAAGCAACCACATCAAGAGAAAGAAAGCCATCATGGCCGTCACGAAATCGGCGTACGCAATCTTCCAGGCGCCGCCATGATGGCCGCCGCCCGATTTTTTTATGCGTTTGACAATTATTGGACGAAGTGAGTCGTCAGCCATGTAGCGCGCATTCCATGAGTTGGACCCCGCCCGTTCGTGCATGCACAAACGGATCCGCAAGCCATCTCCGGCAATTGTAAACTGAGATTAGCGAGCGTAGTCACTTGTCCTGCCTCTTATCGTCCCGGATCCAATTCTTCGGACTTTTCCCGGGGCGAATTTGTTGTTTATTTGGACTTGGACTGCTTGATATGCTCTTCCAGTTCAGCGAAGGATGGACGCTCGGTCGAAAACAGCACTTTGCGTCCGAATTCCACTGCCAATGCCGGAGCATACCCGTTCAAGCTGGCCAATAAAGTCACCTTCACGCATTGGAACATCTTCGACGATTCATGCAGCTTCTGTTCGAGCTGGGTCGACAAGGGGCCGATGAAGCCGTAGGAAAGCAGAATACCGAGGAAGGTTCCAACCAGCGCATCGGCGATCAGCAATCCCAGTTCCGCGGGTGGCAAGCCGACCGAAGCCATGGTATGCACCACGCCCATGACCGCGGCGACGATACCGAAAGCGGGCATGGCGTCACCAAGCTTGGCGATACAGTGCACCGGCACCTCCCCTTCGACGTGATGGGTCTCGATCTCGTTATCCATCAGGTTTTCAATCTGGAAGGCATCCATATTTCCGGACACCATCAACCGCAGGTAGTCCGTCATGAATTCGATAACATGGTGGTCTGCCAGAACGCCGGGATACTTGCCGAAGATCGCGCTCTCTTCAGGGGCTTCGATGTCCCCTTCGATGGACATCAAGCCTTCCTTGCGCACCTTGCTCAATATCTCGAATTGCAAGGTCATCAGTTCCATATACAGATTCTTGGTGTATTTGGACCCCTTGAGCACGGTCGGCAAGGCTTTCATCGTCGCCTTGATGGCCTTGCCGTTGTTGCCAACAAAGAAGGAGCCGGCGGCAGCGCCGCCAATCATCAGCAATTCGATAGGCTGCATCAATGCAGCGAGCTGACCGCCTTCCATCATGAAGCCGCCGAAAACGGAAGACAGAACGATCAGGTATCCAATGGGGACTAACAAGTGTGCACTCCAGCGTTGGGAAAAGCCTTACACGGGCTTCTCATTATTCATATCAGCATCGCAAAGATCGCGTGACGTCATCACGATTACGACACCGGCCGCCCAAACTTGAAGAAAGTGTAATAGTAGCGCACCCGGGGAAATTCGAGGCGAGAAAGCTCAATTCCTGCGTCCCCTTGGCGGAAATTATATATGCCATCCATAGAGAATAGTGCCACGCTTTCCGCACCTGTTGGCGATTTGCGACTGCACCTCAGGAATGGGAAACTCGTAGCTCAACAAGAGGCTGCCGGAGCGCATTTCCGCGCGCACCTTCTCCCATAGCGCAGGCATGGCCGCCGGCGACAGGTAGGCAAAAACCACGTCGAAATCGCCGAAGTCGAGCTCGTGGTAATCACCGCGCCAAAATTGTGCGCCGCTGTGCCGGCAAGCGGCCCGCAAACGACTGCATAGCCAAGGCAAGGGCGCTACTTCAATACCGATGACGGTGCTGTCGGGACGGCGCTCGGCGAGACGCAAAGCCATGCCGCCAAAACCGCTGCCGATGTCGATCACCCGCAAGGGCCGGTCCCTGGGCAGCAACTCTTCCACCATGGACCAGACCAGTGGGCCGGACGGATAGAACGGCACCTGGGTACGGAAAGTGGTCCAGTAAAGCAAGAGACAAAACAGGAAGGCCGCCAGGTATACGGTAGAAGGCAATTGCAGGGACCAGGCCAGGAGCAACGCCAACGGAAAGGCCAGTTGCATGGGCAGCCACCAAGGAGCAAGCTTGAATAGGCGCGACATCACAGCAGCCCCCACTCCCTGCAACAAGACCAGAACCCAAGCAGGCAAATCGACGCCCGCTGCGGCCGGAAATACGACCGCCGCAGTCAAGGTGATAAATAAGGACAGGCATTGCGCCCAAAGAGCCAGAAGGATGGGTAAGCGCAGCTTGCGGGATAGCCGGCGTTGTTCGCCCGATGCTTCTCTGACCACCCGTAGTCCTCCCGCTTTATTTGTGCCCGCCCTTCCGTTGCGCGACCGACCACAAAATGACTCGGACCGCGGCTCGGACTCGCGCGCCGGGCATTTTTCCGGCGGACAGCGGACTATTCTAATGCGGTGATTCTACCCGGCGCGGCTGGCGAATGGCAGCTCTGCGCCGAATACAGATTCGATCAAGCTGCCAGGGCGGCGGCTTCGCTCTTGGCCTTTTTGGTTTTGCCGGCGCGCGAAGGCATGTGGCAAAGACCGCAAGTATAGTTGTGGTGCAAATCCAGGCGATGCACGACGAAATGCCCTTCGCATTCGCTGCAAGCAGTGGTTTCCAGCATATTGCTGTCGAAAAAACGCACCAGCGTCCAGGCCCGCGTCAGCGACAACACCGGCTCGCCGTTACCGTCAAGCTCGGCCTGCTCCAGATACAGCTTATAGGCCTTGATGATGGCTTGAATACCCGAGATCTGCGCGTGCTCGCACAAATAGCGGTAAATGCCAATGAACAAGGACGAATGGATGTTCGGCTGCCAGGTAATGAACCAATCGGTGGAAAACGGCAACATGCCCTTGGGCGGGGATACGCCCTTGAGTTCCTTGTACAGCTTCAGCAGCCGTTCACGCGAGAGCGAGGTTTCGGATTCCAGCAGTTGCAGACGTGCGCCGAGTTTGATCAGCTCGATCGCCAGCTGGATTTCTTGTGCTTCTGTCACTACGCTCTTCTTGGTCATTTTGACGCCTCTTGACTAATTTATTTGCGTTGATCGGGTCTTAGGCGATTTCTTCAACCGCTTGACCAGCCATCAGGATGGCGGCATGAGAGTGCGCCAGGCTGCGATCCTTGTTGTAGTTAGTCAACATGCCAAGTATGGTGCCGTCGTCGAAACGGAAACGGGCCAACATCATGTTGGTGCCGGCAAGCTTCAGGATCTGAGCATTGTTCATGCCTTCGATCATGTCGGCGATGTCGTTGCTGATGCCCAAGCGGAAGATCGCGGTCGCCTTGTCGGCGCGGATCATTTGTTGAGCCAGCATCAGGTAACCCAAATTGGCGTCACGAATTTCTGCAATCATGTCGTTCGTATTCATGGTAAAGCTCCCATCCGGTGAATGCTGGCAACAATTTGTGCGGCCAGTGATTGCATTCTGGACGGCGATTCACAGACAGGGAATAAGAACGACTCTGTATTTTGCGTAAGAGACGCAGACGCGCCACCTGTAGGCGTTTGTCTTACAAACGTCAGGCAGCGTTAATCTCGGCAAATAGGAACCACGCCGAAAGTGGCTTGCAGCTTAGGTTTTCAGGCGGTTTGCTATTTCAGCAACAACCAAAAACTACCTCAGCAGCAATATTGGAATGAAGTATTTATTTCGCTTCGGTTCGTAAAAAATTTAAGATTTTGTTGCCACTTCACAACGAAAAACTTCACCGGATTTCGTTTATGTACTGATTACGACACGCTTTAGTAAAACTTTAGGGTTTTCGAAAAATATTTTTACAAGAACCCGTATCTAGGTCTGGTTACGACAAGCCAGCCAAGAACTTTAGGGTCTTTTGAAAATATTTTTAAAAATTTTCAAAACCCACCACTGCCTATCTAAATCCGGTTACGGCAGGCTTTCGGGAAACTTTAGGAATAAATCGAAAAATATTTAAAAATTTTTGATTTATTTTCAAATAGCTCAATTTTATTAATATTTTTACAATCAAAATGAGCAAATAGATATGAAAATGGCATCCTATTCGGCGTTGAATCGCCATATTCGGCCGCATTATTGAGAAATTCAGCCAAACACAAACACAAGAAGAGCTTTCAAAAATTGGAGAAACAGCAAGTTTTCAGCAATCAAACCTGCCAGGCGCCATTCCGATACACACATTGTTGGTCTAGATAGACGGCTTCCGTGACTGGAAAAATATCAATGTGATAACGAGCATCCTTACGCTTGATAGCTGGCTTGCTGTAAACGCCATGCTTGGCACCCAAGGACAGATGCACGCCGCACATGCGCTCGTAGGTCCCGACGTCGCTGACCATGCGGTCGCGCGTAAAGGCTCGATTCAAGCCGAATCCGAGTTCGCGCAGCCAGATTTCGCCTTCATCGGCGCGAATCTTGTCCAAAACCTGGTCGAAAGCTGGGGTCGAGTCGCGAACCTCGACCACCCTGCCCCTGCTTACCGTCAGGACGATGGGATGTTCAGGACGATTGACTGCAAATGCGGTATCGCCAAAGGCGAACACGCGCACGGCGCCATGCACGGCTTCCAGATCACGCGCCTCGGTAAACACTTCGCCGATCGGGAATTGACCGCCGACGTTATTCATTCCAGAGTAATCGCCAATGTTCAACTTGGCCGTTTCGAGTGGCGAAGCGAAAATCAACTGTTCGCCGCCGCTGTCCAGCCGCGCCTGTTGTGCGCCGTCGATGGCTTGTTTGAGCGCCCACCCCGTCCCGCGCAAGTATGCTGGGTCGTAAGCCAGCGCCTCGATGTAGTGGCCAGCCTGCGCGCCAGGCAGGCGCGCCAAGTGCACATGCTCCACCACCTTGAGGCCGCGCTTGAACAGTTCGACGCGCAGGCGGTAGGCATCCAGGCGGAATGCCGTCGATTGAATCAGAACAACCAGGTCAGAGGGCGCCAATGCGGCGAAAACATCGAGCACCTGTTGCGGCGCCACAGCGTCGAAGTCTATGAATTTGGCTTTCGGCAGGCAATGGCGATAGGCCGACGCCAACACGGCCGCCAAATCGCAACGCGTGTCGTAGACAACCACGGCCTCATGCCGGCCGTCGTATTCAATCGCGTGGCGAAGTATGTCGCCGACGTGCTTCCCGGCGGCTTCGACGGCTTCGCCCGGGATGGTTCCGGTGGTGCCGATAGACGTGGTCGCCGAAGTCATATATGGAACATGGGGATGAGCGGTGCGCAATGATCTGCCGACAACATCATGGTATCAAGACCGGCCGCACAGTTGACAGGCGCCGAAAAGAATAACGCCCGCTTGCGCGGGCGTTGAATTTCTGGCGGAGACGCAGGGATTCGAACCCTGGATTCAGGTTTAAGCCCAAATGCTTCCTTAGCAGGGAAGTGCCTTCGACCACTCGGCCACGTCTCCACACCTTCTCACAACCTCGGCCAGTGCCGAAAGTCGTGAAGCCACGCATAATAGCTTTTCCCGCGGCTTTGGTCAACTAGTGTAATGTTTAACGCCAATCGAAGCTGCATCAAGCCCGACGATCAGCCTCATGTCTGGTCTCTTTCAGGCTTTTTCCAGGTCAAATGCCTTGTGCAGCGCGCGCACGGCCAGTTCCATGTATTTTTCGTCGATCAACACCGAAATCTTGATTTCCGAAGTCGAGATCATCAGGATATTGATGCCCTCTTCGGACAGGGTGCGGAACATCTTGGAGGCGATGCCCACATGGCTGCGCATGCCTACGCCGACCACGGAGACTTTCGACACCTTGGCGTCACCGTTGATGCTCACGGCATTCAGGTTTTCCTTGGCGGTCTTGTTCAGCACGTCCATCGATTTGGCAAATTCGCCGCGCGGTACCGTGAACGTAAAGTCGGTTTTGCCATCCACCGACTGGTTCTGGATGATCATGTCGACTTCGACGTTGGCGTCGGCGACCGGACCGAGAATCTGGTAGGCGATCCCGGGTTTGTCGGGCACGCCGAGCACAGTGATCTTCGCCTCGTCGCGATTGAACGCGATGCCGGTGATTGCAGCTTGTTCCATATTGGTATCTTCCTCAAACGAAATCAGGGTGCCGGAAGCAGCTTCTTCTTCCAGCGGAATCATGGGGTCGGTCAGCGACGACAGCACGCGCGTCGGCATCCGGTAGTTGCCGGCAAACTCGACCGAGCGGATCTGCAGCACTTTCGAGCCGAGCGAAGCCATTTCCAGCATTTCTTCGAACGTCACGGTCTTGAGGCGGCGCGCTTCGGTCACCACGCGCGGGTCGGTTGTGTATACGCCGTCGACGTCGGTGTAGATCAGGCATTCCTGCGCCTTCATCGCCACGGCCACAGCCACGGCCGAAGTATCGGAACCGCCGCGGCCCAGCGTGGCGATATTGCCCTCGTCGTCCACTCCCTGGAAACCGGTGATGATCACGATTTTGCCTGCGTCGAGGTCGCGCCGCACCTTGGCGTCGTCGATCGACTGGATGCGCGCCTTGGTGTAGGCGGAATCGGTCTTGATGGCGACCTGCCAGCCGGCATAGGACACGGCGTCCTTACCCAGTGCATGCAACGCAATCGACAGCAAGGCGACCGAGACCTGTTCGCCTGTCGAAGCCAGCATATCGAGCTCGCGCGGGTCGGGGCGCGGCATGATCTCATTGGCCATGCCAAGCAGGCGGTTGGTTTCGCCCGACATAGCGGACGGCACCACAACGATTTGATACCCGGCATCATGCCACTTGGCGACACGCTTGGCGACATTCTTGATGCGCTCGATCGAGCCCATCGATGTGCCGCCGTACTTATGAACAAACAAGGCCATAAAAATATTGCGGAAAAAATGCAGTGAAAGATGATGCCCTGAAAGCGCTTTTGAAACTTTAGCAACAATAGAGCAAGGACAACCGTCAACTGTACATGTTGCACAGCAAAAAAACAAATAATATTTTGCCCATATGCTTATTCTGCAATGCAAATTGCCGAATAAGGCGCCTCGGTCACCTTAGCTTTAAGCCAGGTTCGATTCCCAGCGCAAGCGAACCCGCACGCCCTCTACGCTAAGGTGAGAGCTATCCGTGCCAAGGCCGGCTGCAAACAGAAGCTCGCCCTCACAACTGACCAAAGGCAGATGCGGCCGCTCCCAGGCCGGAATGCCATGCGTCTGGTAGTGATGCTTGAGATCGCGTGAAGGACGATTGGCAGCCAGCTTCAAGCGCTCGCCGCCCTGACGGCGGTGCAATACACATGGCCTGCCCCGCAGCCACACCGCCGACACGCCCTCTTCTGCGCCAAGCGCGACATCAAAATGCAGGCTGCCGCGATATGTCGGAAATTGTAAAACCGGTTCACCATTCCAGACAAAGGAATGCGGCGCCGGACCCTCTTCGCCATCAAGGCGCGGCGTCAGATAGGCCGCGCCGCGATGACGGCGCACCACGCAATCGGCGTGCGTCACGCAAATCTGCGCATCTTCCTTCGCTCCAAGGATTTGGTTGCGCATTTCATCGAGCCATGCAGTAGATGGCATGCGCATGCCGCGCTGCGCAAACCAATAGCGCAGCAAATTATTGGCGCGATCGGTCGCCAGCGTGGCCAGCACCGCCACATCGATTCCGTTTCCTGCGCGGCAAAGCTCGAAATCCTGCGCCGCCGTCATCGTCAACACTTGCTGCGCTGCCTGCGCATGCTGGGCGGAACGGGCGATGCGGTGCTGGAACCCGGGGAAAGCGGCTTCCAGCTCGGGCATCACGCGATGGCGCAATGCGTTGCGGACGAAGCGGTGGTCGCGATTCGATTCGTCCTCTATCCAGGAGAGGCCGTAGGCCGCTGCCGCTTCCTCCAATTTGCTGCGCGCCACTTCCAGCAAGGGGCGGCCGATGACGGCGTCGGAGCCCAGCATGTCCGGCGCGCGGTTGGCGCTCTCCATACCGGCCAAGCCGGCCACACCCGAGCCGCGCAGCAGTTGCAACAGCACCGTCTCGGCCTGATCGTCCTGGTGGTGCGCGGTCAGCAGCAAGGGTACGCCATGTGTTTGGCACAGCTCGCCCAAAGCGGCGTAACGCGCCAGGCGCGCCGCCTCTTCGATGCCGCCGCCCTGGCCCAGCGTCACGCGCCGGCTGTCGAAAGCGACGCCAAGCGCCGCACATGTGGCGTTGCAGTGCTGCAGCCAACTGTCAGCGTTTGGGCTCAAACCATGGTGGATATGAAAGGCGTACAGAGAAATGCCTGCCTGGCGCGCATAGCTCTGCGCGAGTTGCAGCAATACGCTGGAATCGAGGCCGCCGCTATAGGCCACGGCGAAGCAAGGCGGATGCACCAAGCCGGCAAGTGCGCAAATTTCCGCGAAACGGCGTTCAAAGTCATTTTGCAGCTTGGCGATGCGGTGGTCGCTCATGAGGCTATCCGCATAGGGCTTAGTATTCTACTGGGACCGGGTCGAGACTGCGCCACAAGTACCAGGTGGCGACCGTGCGCCACGGCTCCCAATTGGCAGCCACCTCGCGCGCGTCACTGCGCGACACCGGTTCGCCGGAGAAATAATTGACGCTGATGCCTTTGAGCAGGCCGAGATCGTCAAGCGGCAAAATGTTCGGGCGGCGCAGATTGAAGATCAGGAACATTTCGGCGGTCCAGCGGCCAATGCCGCGGATTTGCACCAGTTCGGCAATCACGTCTTCGTCGTCCATCTCGCTCCATTGCTCGACATGAAGACGCTTGGCCTTGAAATGTTCAGCAAGATCGAGAATGTATTCCGCCTTGCGTTTCGACATGCCGCAGCTTGCCAATTCCTCGCCGGCCTTGATGACTTGAAGCGGCGTGCATTTCGGACACATTTCGAGAAAGCGTTCCCATACCGACTGTGCCGCCTTGACCGAAATCTGCTGACCGACCACGGAGCGCGCCAGAGTGGTAAAAGGGTCGCCACGGCCGATCAGGTGCAGATCGCCAAACTGCGGAATCAGCTTGCGCAGGATACGGTCGCGCTTCATCAGCTCGGCCTTGGCGTCTTCCCAGTATTCGGGAAGGCTGTTCTCAGGTTGAATGATCTTCGCCATTTAGTTTTCGCTCAGTTTCCGCACGCTCGCGGTTCAGTTCATGCCCTGCGCCACTCGGTCGAGCCATCCGGCTTGTCTTCGAGTACGACACCTTGCGCCGTCAATTCGTTGCGGATGCGGTCGGCTTCGGCAAAATTCCTTGCTTTTTTGGCCGCCTTGCGCGCTTCGATGCGTTCCACAATCTCGGTTTCGCCCAGCGCGCCCTCTTGTACCGGTGCCGCTTGCAGGAATTGCTGTGGCGCACGCTGCAGCAAGCCGAGTATGCCGGCCAACTCCTTCAACTGGCGCGCCAGCGCCGGTGATTTGGTTTTATTGACTTCGTTGGCCAAATCGAACAAGGCCGCTACGGCCAACGGCGTATTGAAGTCGTCATTCATCGCTTCGGTGAGCCGTACTGCGAAGGCATCGCCGCGGTCCAGCGGCAAGGCGTCCGGCGTCACGTCCTTCAGCGCTGTATACAGACGCGTGAGCGCCTGGCGTGCGTCATCGAGATGGGCGTCGGAATAATTGAGCGGACTGCGGTAGTGTGCGCGCAGGATGAAGAAGCGTACTACCTCGGCATCGTAGCGCTTGAGCACGTCGCGTATGGTGAAGAAGTTGCCGAGCGACTTCGACATCTTTTCATTGTCCACGCGCACGAAGCCGTTATGCATCCAGTAGTTGACGAAGGGGTGGCGCAATGCGCCCTCGGACTGGGCGATTTCGTTTTCGTGATGCGGGAATTGCAGGTCGGCACCACCGCCATGGATATCGAAGTGCTCGCCGAGCAGCGCGCACGACATGGCGGAGCACTCGATATGCCAACCAGGGCGGCCGCTGCCCCACTTGGAAGCCCATTTGACTTCTTCCGGCTCGCTTTCCTTGGAAGCCTTCCAGAGAACGAAATCGAGCGGGTCACGCTTGCCGGTGTTGACGTCGACACGCTCGCCGGCGCGCAAGTCGTCGAGCGACTTGCCGGACAATTTGCCGTAGCCGGGGAAGTCGCGTACGGAAAAATTGACGTCGCCGTCTTCGGCCTTGTACGCTAGGCCGTTCTGCTCGAGCTTCTCGATCAGGCCCAGCATCTGTGGCACATATTCAGTAGCATGCGGCTCGTGCGTCGGCTCTAGAATACCGAGCGCACCCATATCTTCATCCATATAACCGATAAAGCGGCTGGTCAGCTGGGAGATCGTTTCGCCGTTCTCGACGGCGCGCTTGATGATTTTGTCCTCGATATCCGTGATATTGCGCACGTAGGTAACTTGGTAGCCGGAAGCCATCAGCCAACGGTAAACCAGATCGAATACCGTCATCATGCGTGCATGACCAATGTGGCAATAGTCGTAGACCGTTATTCCGCACACGTACATGCGCACACGGCCTGGCTCGATTGGGGAAAAGACCTGCTTATCACGCGCAAGCGTGTTGTAGATTTTGAGAACGCTCATCGACGTTTTGTGAGGGTTCGGCCGCAGCTTCTTGCGCCGGATGCTGCCGCACCGCGCCCCGCTGAAAAATTCGCCGAAAAGTCCGTGCTTGTTTTTGATAAAATGCAGCCGTAAGAGCGGCAGTATAGCATTTGTATCGCATTTAAAAACCGGACAATTTCACTATCTCCAGCAGTCGCTACAAGGTCCCGGTTTGACAATATTGAAGTCTTGATCCTGGACGACTTCGTCCAAGTTTTCCCATGCCAAAACCGAATCCAGTCACATTTCGCTTCCTCCAAGCCTGCGTGGCGGCATGCATCATGCTGACTTCTTTCGCAGGCGCACAAACGACCGAACCGTCCGCGCCCCCCGCTTCGGAAGCAGCGCCGCCTGCAACCGCTCCGGCCACCACGGACACTGCTACCGCCGAACCGGTACCGGAAGTACATGGACCCAAGGTCATGCTCAAGACCAATATGGGCAATATCGTGTTGCAGCTTAATGCCGACAAAGCCCCGAAAACATCCGCCAATTTCGTCAAATACGTCAAGGAAGGTTTTTATAACGGCACGATCTTCCATCGCGTCGTCAGCGATTTCATGATCCAGGGCGGCGGCTACGACAAACAGCTGCATGGCAAGCCTACCCATCCGCCCATCCGCAGCGAAGCATCAAACGGGCTGCAGAACGAAACCTATAGCGTCGCCATGGCGCGTGAAGACAACCAGCCGAATTCCGCCACTTCGCAATTTTTCATCAATGTTGCCGACAATTACCCGCTCGACTATCCGAATGGCGACGGATGGGGATATTGCGTGTTCGGCAAGGTCGTCGAAGGCATGGACGTTGTAGAACGCATCAAGAAGGTCAAAACAGAAATCAGCGGCCAATTCGAGGCCGCCCCGATCAAGCCGGTATTCATCGTATCGGCTGCGATAATTAAGTAAACTGAGTTAAGTAAACTAAGTCACAACGCAAGCTTCCTCCCCATTTCAATTCACCAACAAGGACTATCATGGCTGTACTGCTCACCACCAATCACGGCAACATTACCATCGAACTCGACGCCGAGAAGGCGCCGAAGACGGTTGAAAACTTCCTGGCCTACGTCAACGCCGGCCATTACAACGGCACCATCTTCCATCGCGTGATCAAGGACTTCATGATCCAGGGCGGCGGCTTCGAACCCGGCATGAAGCAAAAAGACACCAACGCACCGATCGAAAACGAAGCCAAGAACGGCTTGAAGAACGACAAGTACACCCTGGCCATGGCCCGCACCTCGGCACCCCACTCGGCTTCGGCGCAATTCTTCATCAACGTCAAGAACAACAGCTTCCTCGACTATCCCGGCCAGGATGGCTGGGGCTACTGCGTTTTCGGCAAAGTGACCGAAGGCACGGACGTGGTCGACAAGATCAAAGGTGTCGCCACCACGCGCGCCGGCATGCATGCCGACGTCCCGGCGGAAGACGTGATCATCGAAAAAGCTGAAGTGATCTAAACAGTAGCGATTCTTCATGGAAGCAACGCAGACGGCGCAACCAGCAACGGTTGCGCTTTTTATTTCCGACCTGCACCTGCAGGCGGCCATGCCGCGCACCGCCGCAGCCTTCTTCAACTTCCTGCGGCGGCAGGCCATGCACGCCCGGCAGCTTTACCTGCTCGGTGACATTTTCGAATACTGGGCCGGCGACGACGATTGCGACGACGCCTTCAACCGCAGTGTGATCGACGCCTTGCGTGCCGTGGCCGATAGCGGGGTAGAACTGTTTTGGGTAGCGGGCAACCGCGACTTCCTGGTCAGCTCTGCCTTTGCCGCGGCAGCCGGATTGCGCCTGCTGGACGACCCGCACGTCATCGACATCGCCGGGCGGCGCATCGTGCTGACCCATGGCGATGCGCTGTGCACCGATGACACTGCCTACATGGCCTTCCGTGCGCAGGTACGCGACCCGGCATGGCAAAGCGCCTTCCTGGCCCGCCCGCTGGCCGAGCGCAAGGCCATCATCGCCGGCTTGCGGCAAGGCAGCCGCGATGCGCAGCGCGAAAAGGCCGAATACATCATGGACGTCAATGCCGATGCCGTCGAAGCATTGTACCGAGCCACCGACACCATACTGATGATCCACGGCCATACGCATCGGCCGGCGCACCATGTAGTGGCGCGCGCCGGGGTCGACTACGAACGCTATGTCTTGCCGGATTGGGATTGTGAAACAGAGGGTACGCACCGCGGCGGTTGGCTGGCCGTGAACAGCGATGGTAGCATCTGCCGCCATCGGGCCGACGGCACCGTCATCAAGTAACTATTCAACCAGCTTGTTCAACTGCTCGGAATCGATCTTCTCGACCTCGGGCAGGTTATCGCAGCACACGCCCGCCTGCTTGAGGATAGTCACGATCTGCGTGATCTGCTGCTCCTGCGCAGCCACATGGTTGACCAATCCATGAATCGCGGTTGACATGGGATCGTCGCCGTTCGGCGTGACGCCGTAGGCGGCGAACATGCGCGCCGCTGCGGCTTCCGCTGCGCTCTTCTCATGGCGCACGATGTGCGCCGGATTGCCGACCGCCGTCGCGCCGGCCGGGACCGGCTTGACCACCACGGCATTGGAACCGATCTTGGCGCCCTCGCCGACCGTGAACCCGCCCAAGACCTTGGCGCCGGCTCCGACAATGACACCGCGCTCAAGCGTCGGATGGCGCTTGGCGCCTTTGCTCAATGAGGTGCCGCCCAAGGTGACGCCCTGGTAAATCGTGCACTCGTCGCCGACTTCGGCGGTCTCGCCGATCACCACGCCGAAGCCGTGGTCGATAAAGACGCGCCGGCCTATAGTGGCGCCCGGGTGGATTTCGATGGCCGTGAACAGGCGCGCTACCTGCGAGATGAAACGTCCCAACCACTTCAGGCCGTTCAACCAACACCAGTGCGCCAACCTATGCCAGGTGATGGCATGCAGTCCGGGATAGCAGGTAAGCACTTCCCAGGCCGAGCGCGCCGCCGGGTCGCGCTCCATGATATTGGCGATGTCTTCGCGCAGTCTGCTGAACATGAATGAGGTTAACTGAATTACTTGGACTTGCCGGCCAGGCGCTGACGGCGCGCCTCATACAAGCATACGCCGGAAGCCACCGACACGTTGAGGCTCTCGACCGCGCCATACATCGGGATATGGACCAGGAAATCACAGGTTTCGCGCGTCAGGCGGCGCATGCCCTCGCCTTCCGAACCCATGACGATGGCGGTGCCGCCGGTATAGTCTCCGTCGTACAGACCTTTTTCGGCGTCGTCGCTGGTGCCGGTCAGATAAATGTCACGTTCCTTGAGTTCGCGCAGCGTGCGCGCCAGATTGGTCACGGTGATGTAGGGAACGGTTTCGGCCGCACCGCTGGCAACCTTGGCAACGGTGGCGTTCAAACCGACCGCTCTGTCCTTTGGTGCAATCACCGCGTGCGCACCGGCGCCGTCAGCCACGCGCAGGCAGGCGCCGAGATTGTGCGGATCGGTGATGCCGTCGAGCACCAGCAACAGCGGCGGGCCTTCGATGGCGTCGAGCAATTCATCGAGATTGCGCGCCAGCGACAGCTCGCCGGCAACCGCAATCACGCCTTGATGGCGGCGCGTGCCGGCCATGTTGCCCAGACGTCCGTCATCGACCGGGATGATGCGCACGTTGGCTGCCTTGGCGGTACGGATCAATTCGTGCATGCGGCGGTCTTCGCGGCCGGCATCGACGTAAATCGCTTCCACCGACGAGGCTTCGTGGCGCAGACGCGAGGTGACGGCGTGAAAGCCGAATACGAGCTTGTTGTTTTTCATGGATATTTCTTTGATGCTTCTCTACTGTTGCTAGCGTTTCTTCTTTACGGCTTTGCCATAGGCACGCGCGGCGCGGGACGAGCGTGAAGCATTACGTGCCGTGCCCGACTTCTCGGCCGTCACCTTCGGCGCCTTGGCGCGCTTGGCGGTAGCCGCCTTGGTTTCCCGGACAGGCTTGGCCGCTT
>Ga0213872_10000486_pt1 | contig 31784 bp, 21 predicted proteins | sample VelepicomBERX_R2_FD_160071 | JGI IMG/M metagenome (GOLD analysis project Ga0213872, IMG submission 160071) | Rhizosphere microbial communities from Vellozia epidendroides in rupestrian grasslands, the National Park of Serra do Cipo, Brazil - RX_R2 | ecosystem: Host-associated > Plants > Roots >...
AGAAATGCAAGAGCTTATGGGACAATGCACCGGCTAGTCAGCTCTCACTGCACCTTGCTCATCATGCCTCTTGGCTCCCTTGCCGTTCGACGTGCGTGCCCTCACAATTCGCAGGATGACTTCTTCTACTTCCTCCGGTGACAGCCCGGTCGTGTCCACCAGTTCAGCATCGGGCGCCTGGACAAGAGGCGCCTCTGCTCGCCCGCGGTCCCGCTCATCTCTCTGCCGGAGATCACCCTCAACCGCAATGGCGTCATCTTGCAACTCCAAAGCTCGCCGCCGCGCGCGCTCCGCCGGATCGGCATCGAGAAATATCTTCACTTGCGCGTCCGGGAACACGACCGACCCGATATCACGGCCCTCCATCACTACGCTGTTCTGCTCGGCCAAGCCCCGCTGAACGCCCAACAGCGCGCGCCGCACACCCGGAACCGCCGACACCTGCGAAGCGGCGTCCGAGACGTGCGGCTCACGGATAGCATCCGTTACGTCTTCGCCATTCAGCAGCACACGCCCGTCGCGGGTCAGCTCAATTCCGGCTTCTTTCGCGAGTTGCTCCAGGCGGTGCATGTCCGTCAAGCCCACGCCGAGTTGCAAGGCCCAGAGCGCAACCGCCCGGTACATCGCGCCTGTGTTGATGTAGATAAAGCCAAGCCTCTCGGCAACGCGCTTGGCGAGTGTACTCTTCCCCGAGCCTGCCGGCCCGTCAATTGCAATAATTACTCGCTTCTCAGACATGATGGTATTCGCTAGCGCCCTTCGAACGCGACCACCGGGTGCCACTCGTTCTTATAGACCATCCCGTTCTTCATCACGAATCGTACGTGCTGCAACTGCTCGACGTTGACCCGCGGATCGGATTCCACCGCAATGAGGTCGGCGAAAGATCCGGCTTTTACCACACCGGCCTTGCCCTTCAGGTTGAGCAGATCCGCTGCATTCACGGTGGACATGCGGATGGCGTCAATCGGTTTCGCGCCGAATTCCACCATCGTTGCGAACTGCTTCGCATTGTCGCCATGCGGATAGACTCCGCCATCGGTTCCGAAAGCGAGCGGTGCGCCGGCCAGGTAGGCCGTGCGGAAATTCGCGCGCTGCAATTTTCCAATCGCCTTCTCTTTTTCAATCGATTCCGGCAACATACCCACTTTCGCGCCTTCCTTCAGGATGTAAGTGTCGTTGTAGATATCGAAGACAAGATAGGTGTGATGCTGCTTTGCGAGCGCGATGCCTTCGTCATCAATCAGGCTTGAGTGTTCGATGGAGTCGATGCCGGCGTTAATGGCATCTTTGATTGCCTGCGTTCCGTGCGCGTGCGCTGCCACTTTCCGTCCCAGCTTGTGCGCTTCCTCGGCGATCGCCAGCATTTCTTCGAGCGTGTATTGCTCGGCCCCGGCCGCATCGCCCTTGGAAAGAACTCCGCCTGACGCACAGATCTTGATGACATCCGCGCCGTACTTAATTGTCTCTCTCACTCTTCTTCGGGCGGCCCACGGCCCGTCCGCTACACCGGGTTCCGTGTAGTTGAACTCGGGCGCCAGCAGGTTGTTATCGCAGTGACCGCCGGTAATTCCTAGCGGCGGTCCCGAAACGAACAGCCTGGGCCCCGGGATCTCCCCCGCATTGATGCCGTCGCGCAGCGCCACATCGCTCCAACCTTCTGCGCCTACATTCCGTACCGTCGTGAATCCGGCGAGCAGAGTAATCCGCGCATTCTTCGCGCCCGTAACGGCTTGCCGCGGGACGGAAACGCCTAAGGATTCATACCCGGAGTCCGTTGGATTCGATGTCAGGTGGTCGTGTACGTCAATCAAGCCCGGCAGGCAGAAGCCTTGTGCGGCATCCACCCGGGTTGCGTTCGCCGGGACTTCGCCCGCCTGGCTGGCCGGCAGCACCTGCTTTACCGTGCCTGCCTCGGCAACCACGAACACGTCATGCGCGACGGTATCGGTTTCAGGATCAAGCAAGGACCCGCAATGAACGGAAACCACATTCTGCGGCTGTTCTGCCGCTGCTATCCCGCAAAACCCGAGCAGGCACAAAAATACACCGCAACAAATTGCACGCATCGGGAGTTGTCACCTCTTGGAATGGAAATCACTCCGAGTATGGCACGCACGTTGCTCCCGGTGCGGTCGTCGCTTATCGCATCTGGCCTTCGACTTCGCGCAGCCAGTCAGGCCGCTTCAGAACTTCACGCGGCTTACTGCCGTCCGGCGGACCAATGATCCCGTCTCGCTGCATCATATCCAGGATCCGGGCGGCCCGCCCGTAACCCAGCCGCAGCCGGCGCTGCAGTGTCGAGGTAGAAGCCTTTCCCATCTCCACCACCACCCGCACGGCATCTTCGTACATAGGGTCCTGCGCGCCGTCGAATTCCTCGGCATCGTCGCCGGCATCTTCCTCGGAAGGCGGCGTCAGGAGGAAGCTTTCGTCGTACTCCGGCGCAGCCTGCTCCTTCCAAAAATCGACGACACGGTTCGTTTCCGCCTCCGTAACAAACGCTCCATGAACGCGCGTGAGTCTGGAGGATCCCGGCGGCAGGAACAGCATGTCGCCCTTGCCCAGCAGATGCTCCGCGCCCATGCTGTCGAGCACGGTTCGCGAGTCTACGCGCGTTGCCACCCGGAAACTGATGCGGGAAGGGAAGTTCGCCTTGATTAGGCCGGTAATTACATCCACGCTCGGGCGTTGCGTTGCGAGCACGAGGTGCATGCCAACCGCCCGCGCCATCTGGGCCAGCCGCGTGATGCACTCTTCGACATTGGCGCGCTCCAGCATCATCAGATCTGCCAACTCGTCGATGAGAATCAGTACGTACGGCAGCGGCTGTAGGCTTTCGTCCTCTTCCTGCTGTTCTTCGAATAACCCGCGCGGCTCTTTTCTCAGGTCCGCCATTTTGCGGTTGTACTGGTCGATATTGCGAACGCCGTGAGAGGCCAGCAGTTTCAGACGCCGTTCCATTTCGAGCACCGCGTTCCGCAGCGCATTGGTCGCCTTTTTCGGCTCGGTGATGACGGGCGTCAACAGGTGCGGTATGCCTTCATAGATTCCGAGTTCCACCCGCTTCGGGTCCACCATGATCATGCGGACTTCGTCCGGCGTCGCCTTGTAGAGGAACGACATGATCATCGCGTTCAACATTACGCTCTTACCTGCTCCGGTAGAGCCCGCTATCAACAGGTGCGGCATCGTCTCGAGCGATGCAACCTTGATCCGTCCGTTGATGTCCTTGCCGAGCGCTATAGTCATCTTCGAGGCCGAATCATGAAATTCATCCGACTCGAGGATCTCCCGCAAGCTGATCAGTTCGCGCCGCGTATTCGGAACTTCGATGCCCACGGTAGGCTTGCCCGGCAGCCTTTCAATCAGCACCGATTCGGCCTGCAATCCGAGGCAAAGATCCTCCGTCAGCGTAGTAATCCGGCTGTATTTCACGCCTGCTTCGGGCTTGTACTCGAACGTCGTGACAACCGGTCCGGGGTTGATCTGCGTGACCGACCCTCGTACGTTGAATTCCTCGAGCTTCGATTTGATGCGGCTCGCGATCTCTTTCAGTTCCTGTCCGTCATAGCCGTTTCCCGACGGTATTTCATTCAGTAACGGAGTGCCGGGGAGCTTATAGAACCGCTTCCGCTTCTTCGGACTCGGCGCCTGGGTAAAGGGTTCCGCGAATTCCGGCTCGCTTTCCTCTTCCACCGGCACCGCTGCCTGCGCGCGCATGCTTGGCTGGTATTCGAGCGTTCGAATCGGGATCTCGTCTTCGCCCTCCCCTTCCGCTTCCGGCCCTAAGTCGAAGGGTGGTTCGTTGTCGTCTGTTCCGGAAGGAGCGTTAAGGGGCGTGATCGGAATCTCGCCCTCGGCTGCCTGCTCGTCCTCTAGCACGGCCTTTCGGCGTCGTGCTCTTGTGGTTTGCGCCGCTTCCACCGGGTCGGCTTGCACCTGCCGAGCCTGTCGGCGAGCCGCCCGCTCGGCCGCCTTAGCCTTTGCATTCTCTAGGGCGCGCTGCCGTCGTGCCTCGTGCGCTGCCTTCCATCGCGCCATCACCTTCTGCCACCAGGCAATGGGCCCACTCAGCCACCGCATTAAGGTGGCGACTTCAAAAGTGGATGCGAAGTACAGAGCCAGGACACCCGCACCCACCGTGATAATGGCTGCACCCGCGAAATCAAATCTCGCAAGTAGTGCATCGGCCAAGACCATTCCCAGCATGCCGCTGGGATGGATGACGCGGAAAATGTGCCAGCTGCGTGGTAGGAGGCCGCCCGCCGTCGAAAGGCAGAACCACAGCGCCAGGCTTCCGAAGACCCGGAACCATACGCTCTCGATTGCCGAGGATCGCACCCACTTCCAGCCCAGCGCCCAAATGTGAATCGGAAGCAGGAAAACACTGATGCCGAAGACCTGCAGCAGCAGGTCGGCCCATTTCGCGCCGGACACGCCCAGTAGGTTGTGGGTGCGTACGGCGCCCGTTGCCGTATTCCACGACGGGTCGGTAGGCGAATAGGAGACCAGGCTTAAAGAAACTGCCAGGCCCAGAAGAAGCAATAAAATACCGACGGCTTCATTCAGCCGGGTATAGCGAGACGGCGCGAGGAACCTCATCCTCCAACGCGGAAGAACACTGCCAGAGCGACTATTATTATGCCAAAGACTATGCGGTACCACACGAATAGTGCCAGGCTGTTGCGCCGCAGGAAGCGCAGGAAGAACGCAATAACCACGATTCCCACCACCGCGCTCACCAGGATTCCCACAATCCAGGGCAGCCGCATATCGGCCGGCAACCCGCCGTTCTTGTGCAGGTCAAGCGCATCCTTTGCCGCAGCACCGGCAATGACTGGCGCCGACAGCAGGAACGAAAATCGGGCCGCGGCCTCCCGGTCCATGTGCCGGAACCGTGCCGCGGAAATCGTAATGCCGCTCCGCGAGACGCCGGGAATCAACGCGGCGGCCTGCAGAATCCCCACCGTCATCGCATCCCACCAGCTCATTGCATCCAGGCCCTTCTTCTGCCTGCCGAACCGGTCGGCAATCGCCATCACGATGCCGACGACAATCATTGCCGTCCCGATAACGTAGAAATTCCGCCACGGTCCTTCGGCATACTTGTTCAACTTCGCTCCGGCCACCGCGGCTGGTATCGTTCCGATAATCAGAAACCACAGAAGCTTGCGGCTGTTCTCGTCGGGTCTCGTCCCGCGATAAGAGAATCCCAACCCGTTTGCAATGATCTGCACCCAATCCTGAAAGAAGAAAACAAAAATTGCCGCCAGTGTGCCAACATGTAGGGCAATATCAAATCCGAGGCCCGGATCCTGCCATTTGAGCAGACGCGGAATGATGGTGAGATGCGCCGTACTGCTAATTGGTAAAAACTCAGTGAATCCTTGAATAATCCCAAGTAGGATCGCTTGATAAAGCGGCATAATGACTGTGTAGTGACCTTGTCCTTCGCGTGGAAGCCTTCGCTATCGTAGCGTACCGGCGTTCATTTACCAATTGATGCGAGCCACCAAAATAGTAGCCACTCTCGGACCATCTACCGACTCAGAATCTGTTCTCCGCAAACTTTTTGAAGCAGGTGTCGATGTTTTCCGGCTGAACGCTTCTCACGGCACGCACGATGATCACGCGCGCCGTATTCATGCGGTTCGCGAGCTCGACGAGGAGTTCAAAAGAAACGTTGGAATCCTCCTCGATTTGCAGGGCCCGAAGATACGTCTCGGTACGTTTCGCAGCGGGCCACACTATCTCCCTGAGGAATCCACCTTCACCATCACGACAGAAGCGGTTGAAGGTACCGCGGAAATTGCTTTCACGTCCTACGCCGAGTTCGCGCGTGATGTCAAACCGGGCGACCCCGTACTGCTTGCCGATGGCGCGGTTCGCCTGGAAGTGCTCGAAACCGACGGTGTCGCTGCACGCTGCCGCGTCGTGCACGGTGGCTACATAAGCGATCGCAAAGGCATCAATCTGCCCGGTGTGAACATCAGCGTTCCTTCGCTTTCGAAAAAAGACATAGCCGATGCGCACTTCGGGGTCCAGCACGCCGTAGATTTCTTTGCACTTTCGTTTGTCCGCCAGGCGCGCGACGTGCTCCGTCTTCGTCACCTTTTGGAAGAAGTCGATGCGAAGCAGCCCATCATCGCGAAGATTGAGAAGCCGGAGGCCTGGCAGAACCTTGAGGCCATTCTCGATGAGTGCGATGGCGTAATGATTGCCCGCGGCGACCTTGGGGTCGAAATGGCGGTGGAGAAGGTTCCGGCCATTCAAAAAACCATCATCGAGAAAGCACGCGAACGCAATCGGTTCGTCATCACCGCCACGCAGATGCTCGAATCGATGATCGAGAACGCCATGCCCACCCGCGCTGAGGTCAGCGACGTGGCCAATGCCATCTATGACGGCACCAGCGCCGTGATGCTTTCGGCCGAAACGTCAGCCGGAAAAAACCCCGTGGAAGCAGTCCGCGTCATGCACCGTATTGCCTGCGAAACGGAATCGTCGCTGAAGACTAAGGGCTTCTCTGACAGACCAAGAGACGAGGAACACACCATTCCGGAGATTATCAGCGGCGCCGCCTATCATTGCGCCCGCACAGCCGGAGTCGCGGCACTTGCGGTGGGAACTATGTCCGGCGCATCCGCGCGCCTTCTGGCCCGATACCGCCCGCCGGTGCCGATCTACGCCTTCACTTCCCACGCTAACGTTGCGCGCCAGCTCTCGGTTGCCTACGGCGTGAATGCCATCATCTGCCCAGCCATGCAATCGACCGATCAGATGCTGCAACAGATGGAGCAGCTTTTAGTCGAAAGCAATCGGGTCCACCCGGGAGACAACATTGTCTTCGTCGCAGGCCAGCCGGTGAACCTCCGCGGTTCTACAAATATGCTGAAGCTGTATAAGGTTGGCGGCATCCGTTAGGAAACGATGTACGATGCGATCCTGCTGGTCTCCTTTGGCGGACCGGAAACTCGCGAAGACGTTTTGCCGTTTCTCGAAAACGTCACTCGAGGCCGCAACATCCCGCGTGAGCGGCTGCTCGAAGTGGCCGAGCACTACTATCATTTCGGCGGCAAAAGCCCTATCAACGACCAGTGCCGTGAACTGATGGCTGCCCTTCGCCGCGAACTTGACCAGTTCGCCATCCACCTGCCCATCTATTGGGGCAACCGCAACTGGCATCCGTTCCTTACGGACACACTTCGTGAGATGCGCGCCGCTGGTGTCCGGCACGCGCTGGCATTCGTTACTTCCGCCTACAGTTCATACTCCGGTTGCCGGCAATATCGCGAAAATATCGCTGCCGCCCAAAAAGAAGTGGGGGAGGGCGCGCCGCAAGTCGATAAGCTGCGCGTCTTCTACAACCATCCCGGCTTCATCGAAGCTTCGGCCGAGCGCGTCCGCGAAGCGCTCGCACGGTTCTCGCCGGAGGAGCGTGGCGATCTCCGGTTCGTTGTTACCGCCCACAGCATCCCGTGCTCGATGGCCCAGACCAGCGATTACGAAAAACAACTGCGCGAGACCGCCCGCCTGGTCTCCGAGTCTGTCGGAGTTCCCGATTGGGAACTGGTGTTCCAGAGCCGCAGTGGTCCGCCTTTGCAGCCCTGGCTCGAGCCCGATATTCTCGATCATCTGCGCACGCTTCATTCCCAAGACGTGCGCAACGTTCTCATCGCTCCGCTCGGCTTCCTCTCAGATCATCTTGAAGTCTTGTATGACCTCGATAGCGAAGCCCGGCATCTGGCAAACGAACTGGGCATGAAAATGGTTCGAGCCGCGACTGTCGGCGTGCACCCTGCATTCATCCGGACGATTCGCCAGCTCATCGCAGAACGCCTCTCTCCCGCCGAACCCAAACTGGCTATCGGTCTTTTCGGGCCGTATCCTGACGTGTGTCCGGCGGATTGCTGCCCTCCGCCATCGCGAGCCGGTAGACCTCCCGCTTCGGAAGCCCCATCTGCTTCGCCACGCGCTTGATTGCTTCCATTGGATCTACCCCTTCGCCCTTCAGTCGCGCCACTTCGGCGGCCGGGTCGCCGCTCTGCACCACTTCCCCGGCGCCTCCGATCACGAGTGTGATCTCGCCCTTCACCGTGCCGCGCCCTGCGAGCGCTTTCCGAATCTCGTCCGGCGTTCCGCGCAGAAACTCTTCGTATATTTTCGTAAGCTCCCGCGCCAACACCATGGGCCGCTCGCCGAGTATCTCTGCCATATCGGCCAGCGCGTCCACGATGCGGTGCGGACTCTCGTAGAGCACCACCGTCGCAGTCTCGTCTTTCAACGTCTCCAGCCTGCGCCGCCGCGCGGCGCTTTTCGGGGGCAGAAAACCAATAAACCGGAACTCGTCCGTCGGTAGTCCCGATGCGACCAGTGCTGTCATGGCCGCCGAGGGTCCCGGAATCGGCACAACCTTCACACCACGCGCGGCTGCCTCGGTCACGACGCGGTAGCCGGGATCCGAGATCAATGGGGTTCCCGCATCGCTGACGAGCGCGACCGATTCGCCTTCCGCCAGTCGCTTTAGAATCTCCGCAGTGCGGCTTGCCTCGTTGTGCTCGTGATAGCTGAGGAGCGGCTTCCTGATTTCGTAGTGTTCCAGCAGCTTTTGCGTCTGCCGCGTGTCCTCGCAGGCAATCACCGCCGCATCGTCGCGCAAAACTCGCAGCGCGCGCAGCGTGAGATCCTCCAGGTTGCCGATCGGTGTCGCAACAAGATAAAGTGTGCCGCTCAAGTATTGAAGTGTACCGTCCAAGCTGCACCTTCAACCTGTACCTTAGAAGGGGATGCCCCGCAGCTTCGAGCCTCGCGCGCAGGAAGCGCCTCTATATGTCCGCTGGCCGCCTGAACGTTCCCGCTATGCCGTGGAATTGCGGCTCGATCTCGTACCGAGGCTTTCGGCCGAGCTTGCCAAAGCGGCGCAGCAGGGAACTGAGATTGGCGGCGTTCTACTCGGGTTCTTGCTCAATTCACCCTCCCCCACTATGCGGATCGAAGGGCTGGAGCTGTTGCCGCGCCGGCCGGAGGAGGGCCCGGTCTTTCTTCTCGATCCTGCACAGGTGCAGCATTTTCAGCAGCTCTGCCAATCCGCGAGAATCCGCCAGCACGCAGTACTGGGTTTGTTCCGAACACATCTGCGCCAAGGCCCGGTGCAGCCGTCTATTGCCGATCGCAGCCTGCTTTCACAGCAATTTGGCCATGGTCCACATGCTCTACTGCTTATCCAGGGCCTGCCGCCGCACCTCTCCACATTCTTCGTCGCAATGGACGGGCAGCTTCCGCCGCAACCTGCCGTCGCGGAGTTCCGCTTCGACGAGGCGGCATTCAAGGCGCTCCCGGAAGTTCCGGCCGAGGAGCCCGTGGCGCCCACCAGGCCACTGCGCCGTCAGACGCCTGCCTCACGCAGAAGCCTGGTTTGGCTTCTTGGGCTGGCCATTCTCGTAGCTGCCTCCTTTATCTGGCAGTTTCTTCGTCAACCGGTAACCGCCACCTCCAGCCTGCCATCGAATCAGATCGGCCTTGCACTGAGCCCTGCCGGAGGATTGCTGCGCATCAGTTGGAACCACGCCAGCCGGGCGATTTCTCGGGCGCGCGGCGCCACACTCAACATTACGGATGGTTCCCGTCGCGTTCAGATGACGCTTGGCTCGGCTGACCTGAAACTCGGATCTGTCGCATACCAGAACACATCGCCGCAGGTGAGCGTCTCCATGACACTCGATGCACCGGGCCTGACCCTGCCGGCGCAATCGGCGAGTTGGCCCGCCAAATAGCGTCACAAGACAGCGGAACCTCATTGCCGCAGCAGGATGCTGAACTCGCCGCCCCGTGCGTCGAGAATCACTGTGCTGTGCGGGGGAATCTGCCCCTGCGCCACCAGTGCGGCCACGGGCTGTATAAAATTCCGCTGTACTGTCCGCTTCAATTCACGCGCCCCATAGTCTGCGCTGATTCCCAGTTCCAGCAACTGGTCGCGCCCCGCCGGTGTGCACTGTAACCGGAAGGCGCGCAGCCCGAGCCGATTGTGAATCAAACGGGCGAAATTTGCCAGAATCTGGTCCAGTATCACCTCGCACGCCGCGCGGTCCAACGGCCGGTACGTAATCACCGAATCGATCCTGTTCACGAACTCGGGTGAAAACTTCTGGCGCACCGCCGCCATGCCGATTCCCTGCAGGCGTCCCGTATCCTTCGTCTCCTTCGGCGGAAGCATGGCTTCAAAACCGAAATCGGGCCGGCTGACTCGCTGCATTGCCTTCGCGCCCAGGTTGCTGGTGAGGAAAATCAGCGTGCGCTCGAAGTTCACATTACTGTTGTCGCCGAGCCGCAGGGTGGCCTTGTCCAGAATCCCGAGCAGCAGCCGCGCCATCGAAGCCGCCGCCTTCTCAATTTCGTCGAACAGGATCAGCGAGATGTCGCTGCTGTCGCTAGCCACGCCGTTGATCTTCGCCTGCGTAAGCATCGGTTGCGTTTCGCGATGCCCCAGGTAACCCGGCGGCGCGCCGATGAGCTTCGCCACTTCATGCTCCATCTGGAACTCCCCGCAGTCCACTCGCAGCAGGTTCTTGCCGCTGCCGTGCAGCACTTCGGCGAGCGCCTCTACGGTGCGGGTTTTGCCTGTTCCGGTCGGTCCTAGCAGTAGAATCACCCCAACTGGCCTTCCTTCGGGCGCAAGGCCGGCCTGTTGCATCTGAATGTACGGGATGATCGTGTCAATCGCTTCGGATTGGCCGACCAGCAACTCACCCAGCCGGACAGCCAGTCCATCCGGATCTTCCGCCAATCTGGGACGCCTGCCGCGCCCGCTCAATGTGTAAGTGCGCATCCGTACCTCTTGGTGAAGTACCGGCTGAGTATGGTGTGTTTGGCCGCGCCCGATGAGAAGGCGCTAACGCCTACCGCTGCCGGATTCCGAACCCTTGACTCGCCTGAAGTCTAGCCACAGCAGCAGCATCATCGGTTTCGACTGGCGCTCGCGGACTGTATTTCGCCGTTCGAATTATCAGCCAAACGCAATTGATTCTGAAAGAGTTGGCCCGCGCCATGCCGGCGCGCGAATATTTCCTCGAAGATTGTGATCGTATGATCTCCGGCCGCTTACATCATCGCGACCGGGGGAGCCGGCTCATCCGGACTTCCAGCGCTGCCCAGAGGTCCTCGAATCATGACGAACGCCAGCTGGACCAGCACCGCTAGACCGATGAAATAAGAAGGATGACGGAATATTTGCAGGTGCTCCCGGACATTCGGTGGCGCGAACTGTAAACCGGCCCAGACAAGGCCGAGGATCGCCTCCCCCGCGATCAAACCCGATGCGGTCAGCACACCGGCGTTTTCCACTCGTGCCCGCTGCGCTTCGTTATATCCACGTCGCTCTGCAATCTTGTCTCCGATCCAGCGGATTACGCCGCCCACGAAGATAGCGAACGTCGTCTCGAACGGCAGATACATTCCCACTGCTACCAGCATCGGGCTTTTCACGTTCATGGCGATAAACGCGAAGCCCATCAGAATGCCCACGAGCACCAGCGGCCATGGCATGTCCCCCCCGACAATGCCCTGTGCGAGCAGCGCCATCAGGCCGGCTTGCGGAGCAGGAAGCTGCCGGTCTCCGAATCCCGTTCCGCCGGCGCGAATATTCCCCTCGTTTAGCAGCACCAATGGAAAATACATGATGAGACTTGCCACCACCACAGCAATCAGTTCAGCCACCTGAATATTGCGTGGCGTCCCGCCCAGGATGTAGCCGACCTTGAAATCCTGCAGTAGCTCACCGGCGACCGCTGAGGAAACGCACACCACCGCGGCTACGCCAAGCACCGCCGCTACTCCGGCGCCCCCTGAAACGCCGAGCATCACCATCAGCAGCGCCGCCACAATCAGTGTCGAAAGCGTCAGTCCCGAGACCGGGTTATTCGAGGAGCCGATCAGGCCGCACAAACTCCCCGAGACCGTCGCAAAGAAGAAACCGAGAACCAGCATGATGACAGCAGCCGTCACTCCGCCCGTCACCTGGCCGGAGAAATAAATGTAGAGCCCGATCATCGCCATGAACACCACGGCAATCAGCGAAAACACCACCTTCGAGCTCATGTATCGCTCGGTGCGGCTCAATGCCGCGCTTTCCTCGGCAGTCTGCTTGACGTCGCGCACTGCACGCCTCAGGCCTGACGCCAGGTTGTTTCTCATGCGGAATAACGTGTACGCCGCGCCTACCAGCATCCCGCCCACCGCAATCGGCCGGACGATATAGCGCCAAACGCCGCCTGCAATGTCGCCCCATGAACCGTCGGGTGCGCCCGGAGGCAGAAACGCATGCAGTTGCGGGCCAAGAAAATAGATCAACAGCGGAACCATCAATCCCCACGCCAGCACGCCGCCTGCAAACTGAAGGGCCGCCAGCTTCGGTCCGATGATGTATCCCACGCCCAGGTATGCCGGACTCACACTCGGCGCGGAGAACACCGTCCTTCCACCCGTATGAAGAATATTGCTGGATTCCGGTCCGCCCAGCCGCACGCGGCTGGCGCCCAGCGCGCCCACTGGCGCGGAAAACTCCTTATCGGATGCGAAGAACCCAAACCTGCCCAGCAGGAACACGAGCCCGCCCAGTCCTATGTTCCAGAACAGATACTTGGCTGCTTGTGCTCCGCGTTGTCCCGCCTTGTGTATTTCGGACGCGGCGACGGATTCCGGAAAGGGAAGCTCCGCGTCTTCCACCATCACGCGCCGCACCAGCGATATGAACAGCACGCCCAGTACGCTGCCCACCAAAATCAGTACCGAGGTCTTCCAGTAGGCAGCGCGAAAGCCGAACGAAGGCCAGGCGCGCGCAATCAAAAACGCCGGTATTGTGAAAATCGCTCCTGACGCCACTCCCTCGCCGATTGATCCGCTGGTGCGGGCAATATTCTCCTCCAGCAGCGATCCCTTCCACGTTCTGAGCACCGCCATGCTGATCACGGCTGCCGGATAGGTTGCCGCCACCGTTACCCCGGCGCGCAAACCCAGATAAGCATTCGCCGCACCCAGAATCACCGTCATGCACAGACCCAGCAGTACGGCCCGCAGGGTGAGTTCCCGCATTTCGAGATGTTCGGGGACGAACGGCTTGAAGGGCTTCGCCTGTGTGCTCATATATATGCCTCTAACCTTGGGATCGGGTGCTGCTATTGTACGTTCGGTAAGGGATCACCCGCATGGCTCAGCCGCACTGGCGAAGAAGGGGTCCGGAAGGACACTAGCCCAGGCGGCTCTTGACGAGTTCACTGAGCGCCTTTCCATCGACGCGCTTGCCGGCAAGCCGGGCCTGTGCGGCCTTCATTACCGCGCCCATCTGCTTTGCCGACGTCGCGCCCGTTTCAGCAATTGCTGCTGAAACAGCCTCCTCTATTTCCCCCTGTGAAGGCGCTGCCGGCAAATAGCTCTCCAGAATCTTGATTTCCGCTTCTTCCTTTTCCGCCAGCTCGGCCCGGCCGCCTTTCCGGAACAGATCCGCCGATTCCTGCCGCTGCTTCAGCAGGGTGTTCATGACCTGCATCTCCGTGGCTTCATTCAGCGGCTGCATGGAGTCGACTTCCTGCTTCTTCAGCGCCGCCTTCGCCATCCGGAGCGCCCCCAGTCGGCTCTCGTCCTTCGCTCTCATGGCTTCCACCATGTCTTTTTGCACTCTATCCAGAAGGGACATCGCCCATCATTGTACGCATTGAGGTCGCAGTTTCAACCGTTCTGAAACATACATACTTTGCGTAACCTGGCACGGGCACTCCACGTCCCAACCGCTGTTATACTTAGCTGTTTCCGGGGTCATCGTTTGAGCAAGTACCGAGTTATCTCTCTTCTATTTGTGTGCGCGTTCGCTCTAGGGGCGCAGACCACTCCGTGGGTGAATGGGCAGGCGGCACGAGCCATGATCGGCCAGACCAGTTTCTCGAATCTGCAGGGGCCGAATCAATATGTATTGGGCGCTGCCGGCGGTGTGGCTTACGCCAATGGCACGCTGTGGGTGGCTGATTCGAATACGTTCAATGCAGCCAACACTGCGGGTTCAGGTCTGACTCCCCAGGATAATCGCGTGCTGGGCTTCCCCACATCCAGCATTCCTTCCCCCACTGCGGATTTGACCGGCCTCACCAACCCTGCCTGCAACCTATGCACTTTCCCCGCGGACCTGGTCTTGGGACAAGTCGATTTCAATAGCTTTAAGGCGGGGCTCGCCCAGGTGGGGACTTCGGCCGGCGGGAGCATGAACGAGCCGACCGACGTGGCTACGGACGGCACTCGCTTAGCCGTTGCCGACACCAATAACAACCGCGTCCTTCTCTGGAACAGCATCCCTACCTCAAATAACGCCCCTCCCAACATCGTCCTCGGTCAAAGCAACTTCACCTCGGGCGCCACGCTCTCGCCTCCTAGCGCCAGTTCGTTTCGCGGCCCGCAAGCCGTCTGGATCAACCCGGATGGGCACGTGTTCGTTGCCGATTCCCAGAACTATCGCGTCCTGATCTGGAATCACTTCCCCACCAGCAACAACCAGCCGGCTGACGTTGTCCTGGGCCAGGCGAACTTTACCACCGGCACGCAGCAGGCCTGCAATCCCCAAATCAAAGGGACGAACTACACTGCGACCGCAAGTGAGCTTTGCAACCCTGCCTCCGTGACCTCCGACGGTACTCGCGTCTACGTCGCCGATCTTGGCTTCAACCGTGTGCTTATCTGGAACAGCATTCCGACCACAAACGGCCAGCCGGCCGACGTTGTGGTGGGGCAGCCTGACATGACCAGCACCGCGCCCAACAACACCGGTACGCTCAATGGCCACACCTACAGCTTCTGCCCGAATGGCGCCGGTCTGAACGGCATATGCCAGACCAACCTGAATTTCCCTCGTTTTGCGCTGGCCGACCCGGTTTCGAATCAACTCTTTGTCGCCGATGGCGGGGATGACCGCATCCTGATATTCAGTCCGATCCCGACCACGAACGGCGCGGCCGCAGTCGCCGTCCTCGGCCAGCCGAATTTCACTACCGACGTGGTCAGCACGCAGGCGTCCAGCATCGCCAGCACCGTCATCGACAACACTGCCGCGGTCGATGTCATCCCGACTCCTACCGCGCTCGCATATGACGGCCAGAACCTTTACGCGGCGGATCCCACTGATGACCGCGTCCTTGTCTTTACGCCCGGTCAGACGCCTCTTCCCAGCTACTCTGTTCTGAACTGGGCCAGCGAAATCATCCGCCAGGAAGGTACGGTGACGTTTACTGTCACGGCCGGCGGCTCCATCACCGCGGGCGATACCGTTACCGTCACCATCTCCGGCACAGGCTATACCTACACCATCGTGAAAGGCGACACGCTCGATGCAATTGCGCAGGGCGTAGTCAAGGTCATCAATTCCAGTAACTCCGGTGCGGGTGATCCCAATGCCACGGCGACTTTCGCAGGCGCCGGAACCGGTTCGTTGTATCTGGCATCGAAGCAGGTCAACCCCGGCTTCGACACCATTTCGCTTGCCGCCAGCGCTTCCAATACCGCCAATATCACGGTCGGTACTTCCGGCACCTACCTCTCTTCCGGAACGGCGGCCACCGGTTCGCCCGGCATGCTGGTCGAAATCAACGGTACCAATCTGTCGGACGCGTCGCCGAGCAACCCGGCGGTCGCTGCGCTTTCCGGCACCATCCCGCTGACGCTTGGTGGCGCGCAGGTTTATATGAGCGGTGTGGCGACACCGATCTACCGCGCCCAATCCAATCAGATCATCACGCAGGTTCCGTACTCCTTTGTCGGTCAGAACAGTACTTCGGTTTACGTGCGGACAGTTCATACCGATGGCAGCACCACGGTGACGAACGCCACCCCGCTCTACGTTGCTCCTGCGAATCCGGGTATCTTTAGCGCGCCGGCGACGGCCGGTCAGGTCCGGCCCTGGCCGGCTACCAACGCCTATCATCAGCCCGGCAACCCCAACGCCGTAGTCTCCGTTGACGGCACCATCAAGGCGGGCGACACCGCAACCATCACGATCGCGGGCAAAGCTTATAACTACACGATTCAGAGCAGTGACACCACGTATACCGTTGCGCAGGCGCTGGCCGGCATGATCAATTCCGCTCCTGATCCGAATGTGACCGCCTCGCTCGGTGGCGCTTTCTCGCGCGTAATCCTTACTGCCCTCCAGGGCGGCGCAGCCGGCACCGGCATTTCAATTAAGGCCAGCAGCAACTCCGGCTCCAACATCGCCTTGACTGCCTATACCGGCTCTACCTGCTGCAATGTCACGCCGGGTTCTCTGATCACAACTTCGAATCCGGCCCTTCCTGGCGAACTGATCACAGTTACCACTGCAGGACTGGGGAGGTTGACAAATCAGCAAAGTCCGGCTAACACCGCGTCACAATTCCAGATCACCGGCCAACCCTATAATGGCCCTCAACCCAACGTTGCCGCCAATTCCGTTAGCGCGACAATGGGCGGCTCTACGGGTGAAGTCATCAACGCCGGACTCCCGTCAGGCTCTTATGGCATGTATGGCGTGCAGGTCATCGTTCCCAGCAACCTGACAGCAAACAACGACACACAGTTGTATATCGCCCAGAACGCGTACATCAGTAATACCGTAACGGTTGCCGTCGGGACCGGATCCTCGGCTCCGCCTCCCCCGAGTTCCAGCGGCTCCATCGTTGTTCACATCGACAACCCGAGCGCAAACAGCACCGTCAGCGGTACCACAGCGGTGGCTGGGTGGGCTGTCGACTCCCGTGCCGCGATTTCAACAATTGAGATGTTGGTTGACGGCGTTCCGGTCCAATCCGCCGCTTATGGCAGCACCCGGAATGATGTGTGCGCTGCTTATCCCAGTTACTCCGTCGGCTGTCCGAACGTTGGCTGGAATGGCATGCTTGACACCACTCAATTCGCCGATGGGTCGCATACTCTTGAAGCCACTGCGACGGATGCAAATGGCGATCGCTCCACTGTCGGTACTACCTTCGTTACCTCGAACTACACGGGCTCGAATCCGACCCGGATCTATATGGATCAGCCGTTTTCCCAGAGCGGGCCGTTCCAGGGAACCGCGATCTTCCGCGGCTGGGCGTTCAACGTGAACTCGCCGGTCGCCAGCGTCCAGGTGTCCATTGACGGCGCCGCTCGCGGCCAAGCCACCTATGGCGTGGCTCGCCCGGACGTGTGCTCGGCCTATCCGAACGAACCGGGGTGCCCGAACGTCGGCTGGTCTTACCTGATCGACACCACCACGCTTTCTAACGGCACCCACACGTTTGCCGTAACCGTCACAGCCGCGAATGGTCAGAAGGCCATCTCTGCGAACCCCTTCACTGTTGCAAACTGGACGACGGCAAATCCCCTGATCGTCAACATCGACACTCCCAATGCCCAGAGTGCTCCTTTTAGCGGTATCGCATTCTTCGGCGGTTGGGCCATCGATCGCGAGTCTCCCATCAGCAGCGTGACCGTATCCATAGATGGTATTCCCTATGGGAATGCTGCCTATGGCGGCAACCGCAGTGACGTGTGTGCCATTTACACAAACGTGCCCGGTTGCCCGAACGTCGGCTGGAACTTTAGCGTCGACACCACTCTGCTCGCCGACGGGACGCATACTCTCCAGATCACTGCCAACCCGGCAAGCGGCAATGGCTTTACCGCAACTCGCCAGTTCACGGTTGGGAACATGCCTCCTTACAGCGGCACCAGAATCACGATCGATACGCCGAATCAGCAGGGAACGACGGTTCTGAGCGGGGTGACGAACATTGGCGGTTGGGCCGTGAATGATTACAGTATGATCGCTACCGTTCAGGTCTCGGTCGATGGCACATCGAAAGGCTTTGCCGCATACGGTGGTAGCCGCCCCGATGTCTGCGCCACGCTCGGTTATCGCCAGGGCTGTCCGAATGTCGGCTGGAACTATATGCTCGACACGACAACGCTGACGAATGGCAATCACGTGCTTGAAATCACCGTGACCGCAGCCAATAACCAGCGCGCCTCTACGAGTGCCACCTTCACGGTTTCGAATAGTGCGCCAACCGGACCCACCACCGTTTCGATCAGTCGGCCCGGTTCGAATAACAATCCCTACCAGGGAATCGCTTCATTCTCAGGCACGGCTGCCAGCACCACTTCTCACATCACGAGCGTCTCGGTCACGGTTGATGGTGTGCCGTATGGCGCCGCAACTCCCGCCACCGGGGAGTTCTTCGCGTCCTTCGCCAGTTGGACCTTCCTCCTGAACACGGTCCAGCTCACCGACGGTACCCACACGCTGGGCGTCACGGCGCTTGCTGCGGATGGCACGTTTGCGGTTGCTTCCGCAAGCTTCCAGGTCGGAAACTGGTCCTCGCCGGATCCGATCCTCGTCGACATCGATACTCCATCTGCTTCTCAGACGCTCTCCGGTTTCTCGCATATCGGAGGCTGGGTCGTCGACGCAAATGCGTCTATCAGTTCCGTTACGATTGCGGTTGACGGCATCCCATACGGTGCTGCTCAATATGGTGGCGTGCGCTCCGACGTTTGTGCGGTGTACCCCGGAAGCCCCGGCTGCCCGAATGTCGGTTGGGACGCCGAACTTGAGACGGGTTTCCTTTCCAACGGGCCGCACACTTTAGCTGTTACGGGCACTACGTCGGCCGGCCAGAGTTCGACTTCGACCGTGAGCTTCTCCGTCCTCAATTAGCGGCTGATGGGGCGGGTGCCTTGTGCCTGCCATGCAGGGCGAGGCGCCGCCTCGCCCTGTCGCCGCCCTCTTGGCCCTTTGCTAACCTGAGAGTTCCCAATTCGGTTATCGGACTTCATCCGCTAACCCGGCCCTGGAGCACATTCCCGTAATGCACATCAAAAAGCAACGTCTTTTGACCCCCGGTCCGACGCCCCTCCTGCCTGCGGCTCTTCACGCGATGATGGGTTCCGACATCCACCACCGCACCGAGGACTTCCGTACCCTGTATAAGCAGGTCCTCTCCGACCTGAAAGATGTACTGGGTACCTCCCACGATGTTCTGGTTTTGGTCGCATCCGGTTCAGGCGGTCTCGAAGCGGCCACTCAGAACTTCTTCTCCCCCGGCGACGAAGTGCTCGTCTGCTCGGCCGGCAAATTCGGTGAGCGCTGGGTAGAGATCATGAAGGCCTGGGGAATGAAGGCGACCGTTCTTACCGCTCCCTACGGGGACGCTGTGCAGCCCGAGGCGGTCGAACAGGCGCTCGCCCGAAATCCAAATCTGAAGGGCGTCTTTGTTCAGGCTTCCGAAACCTCCACCGGCATGCAGCACGATGTGAAGGCCATGGGGCTGGCGGTCAAAAAGACGAACGCGCTCTTCGTCGTCGATGCCATCACCGGCATTGGCACCATGCCGCTCGACATCGAAGGCTGGGGGCTCGATGTTGTGGTGGGCGGTTCGCAGAAGGCTTTCATGATCCCGCCTGGCCTCGCATTCGTAGCTATCAGTCCGAAGGCGTGGGCCGCTGCCGATACAGCCAAGGCTCCGCGTTTCTATTTTGATCTTAAGAAGGAACGGAAGAACGCCGTTAGCGGCGAGTCTGCCTGGACGCCTAACACCGCGCTCCTGCTCGCCTTTGCCGAGGCTCTGAAGTACATCAAGTCAATCGGTATGGACAAGGTAGTCGAGAATGCCCAGTTGCTCGCTCGCGCCACCCGAGAGGCCATGCAGGCGCTCGGCCTTGAGCTCTTTTCCACTTCCCCGGGGTCTTCGGTCACCGCGGTCCGTCCGCCTGCTGGCATGGATTCCGGAGTGATCATCAAGGAATTTCGCAATCGCTTTAACGCCATCATCACGAACGGCCAGGGTTCGATGAAGGGTCAGATCTTCCGCCTCGCGCATCTGGGCTACTTCGATTTCCATGACCTCTTCGCCATCGTGGCCGAACTCGAACTGATCCTGGCCGCCAACGGTCATGCGGTCCGGTTTGGCTCCGGTGTAGCAGCCGTTCAGAGGGTTTACGCCGAAGTCGCATTGCCGAAACTCGAACTTGCGCTGTCGTAGGGCGAGGCATGCCTCGCTCCTGCAGAAATCATCTTCCTGAGACACCATGAAAATCCTTGTTGCTGAGCCGCTCGCGCCGGCGGCCATCGAACTCCTGCGCGCCAAGGCGGATTGGGATATCGTTGTAGCCGATCCGAAGACCTACCAGGCACACCTGGCCGATTGTGAAGCGCTGGTGGTACGCAGTGCTGTGAAAGTCACCAAAGATGTTCTCGCTGCAGCTCCCAAGCTGCGCGTAATCGGCCGCGCCGGCGTGGGTGTCGACAATGTCGATCTTCCGGCCGCAACCGAAGCCGGTGTGCTCGTCATGAACACTCCCGGCGGCAATGCGGTCTCCGTCGCCGAGCACACGCTCGCTCTCATGCTTTCCATGGCCCGATCCGTGCCGCAGGCCAGCACCTCCACCAAGGCCGGCAAATGGGAAAAGAAGAAGTTTCTCGGCAACGAACTGCGCGGCAAGACTCTCGGCATCGTCGGCTTGGGGAGCATCGGCCGCGAAGTGGTCCGGCGCGCTCAGCCCTTCGAAATGCGCATCATCGGCCACGACCCATATATCAGCTCGCAGGCTGCGCGCGATCTGGGCATCGAACTCGTCAGTCTGCCGGACCTTTATCGTCAAAGCGACTACATCACGCTGCACGTCGCATTGACGCCTGAAACCGATCACATGCTGAACGCCGAAGCGCTCAAACAGATGAAGCCCGGCGTCCGTATCGTGAACTGTGCGCGAGGCGAACTCATCGATGCTGCTGCGCTGCAATCCGCGATCGAAAGCGGTCATGTGGCCGGCGCCGCACTGGATGTTTTCGAAGTCGAGCCTCCGGGCGAAACCGCGCTCCTGAAACTCGAGCCCGTCGTCGCTACGCCTCACATCGCCGGTTCTACCGAAGAAGCCCAGGAGATTGTGGGCATCCGGATTGTCGAGCAGATGATCGAATACCTGACGAGCGGGGTGGCTCTGAACGCCGTCAATATGCCGGCGCTTACCGCCGAGCAATACCGCACCCTGGGTCCGTTCGTAAATCTGGCCGAGAAGCTGGGCCTCTTCCTGAGTCACATCGTTCCCGGAAACGCGCACACGATTCGCCTGTCGTATTCCGGCCGCCTCGCGGAGAACAACACGCAGATTCTCCGCAACGCCGGACTGGCCGGCGTCCTCAGCCGGTCACTCGAATATCGCGCCAACGTCGTGAATGCTATGCAGCTTGCGACCCAGCGCGGCTTTCGCGTCATTGAGCAGTTGGAGCCCGGTCCGGTCCACATGGATTCCATACGCATGGAAGTCGAATCCGATGCCGGCGCTTTCTCAGCCGTTGGCGCGGTTGTGCTCGACAAGCCGCGGCTGCTGCAGGTGGAAGGTATTTCCTGTGAAGCCACTCTCGATGGCAACCTGATGTATTCGAAAAATCAGGATGTGCCCGGTGTGATTGGTTTCCTCGGCACCGTTCTCGGAAAGAATGGCGTCAATATCGCCAATTTCGCCCTCGGCCGTCAGGATTCCAACGAAGCCGCGCGGAAATCCGGCGAGCCACTAACCGCCATCTCCATTGTTGAGACCGACCAGCCTGTTTCGGACGCCGTCATTTCGCAGCTCTTCGAAAACCCGGCTGTGAAATTCGTCCGGCGCGTCCCGCTCGCTTAAGTTGCGGGTTCCGCCGGGCGCTCCGAGCGCCACATTCACACGGCCGCTAAACGCGGGCGTTGTCCTCGATGATGTTGTTCGTGATCCAGCCAAGCACCGGCTCGTTCTGGTTGCCCGTCTTGGTTACGAACACGTCCTGCGCATATTTGACCGCGTCCATTGCAATCTTGGCATCCGCCAGGGTAGCGTCCTGGCGAATCGTTGCGAAGCTGTTTTCAAGCATCGATTTGCGATCCGGATCGCTCAACATGTCCGCCAGGGTCAGTCCGCTCAAATCCGCCGCTGCGGCTCCGCGCACCTTCGCGACCAGAAATGCGTCGACGGTGCTTCGGTGAGCCACATAGAGCGGATGATCACTCGCGTCCAGCACGGGAAGCCGATCTCCCTTCTTCGAATCCTCCAGCGCCTTCAGCGCCCCGAGTAGGTTCACCTGCGGCGCCGGTCCGCGCACGATGAACATCTGGTCGCGCGGGATCATCACTGACTGGGCTGGCTTGGATCGCAGCTTTTCCTCCGGTGTGACTTCCCGGGCGATGGCGCTCACGCTGCGTGTCGCCGCTTCCAGGCTCTCTTTTGAGAAATAGTAGGCCAGCACCGTTCCAACCCACGTTCCGATAACCGGCAGCACCGTGCCGAGAATCGTCTGGGCCGCGGTATTCGGCCGCAGGATAGCCACTGCGCCGAGCACAACGGCGCCAACAATTGCTACCGCGGTGATACCGCCGGCCAGCCAATGACGAAAACTGTTTTCGCGCAACGGGTCCTGGTTCATATCAGGCATTCATACTCCTTCTAGAGTCAGCGCGCCATTATACTCGTCCCCAGCCGCCGCCCCCCGGGGTTTCGATCCGTACAACCGCTCCCGCACCCGCATGAATATTGCACTTTCCCGGTAATTCGCGGAGGCGTCCATTCTCTGTGATCGTGTTCCGGCCCTTGGCTCCTTCCGCACCGCCTTGCAGGCCGTACGGCGGGAAGATGCGCCGGTCAGACAGGATGGTGACCTGTGCGGGCGCCAGCAATTCGATCTCCCGCACCAGCCCGTCCCCCCCGGGATACTTGCCCGCGCCACCTGAATGCTTTCGATAGACGTATTGCCGCACACGGAATGGATAAGCGTACTCCAGCGCCTCAACCGGCGTGTTCAGCGAGTTCGTCATGTGTGTGTGTACGCCCGAAACGCCGGGCCCATTCGCTCGTCCGCCCGACCCGCCCGCAATGGTCTCGTAATATGCATACGGTTGGCCGGTCCTCGGATCAATACCGCCCACCGTCAGGTTGCTCATCGTCCCGGAGCTCGCGGCGGGAATGCGGTCCGGCAGGACCTGTGCGAAGGCTCGCAACAGCACGTCCACGATTCGCTGCGATGTCTCTACATTTCCGCCGGCAACTGCGGCGGGTGGGCGCGCATCCACTACGGTTTCTGGGCGGGTGATCACTTTCACTGGCCGCATTAGTCCCGCTGTTGGCGCCGCTTCTTCCGGCAGCAGGCAGCGCAAGACGTAGAAAACCGCCGAATACGTAATCGCGAGCACCGCATTGAGACTGCCCGAAATCTGCTCGTCGGAAGCCGAAAAATCTACCGTCGCCTGCCGGAGTTTCGGACTCGTTGTAACCCTGACGCGAATTCCAACCCGATCATCCGTAATGCCATCGTTGTCGAGAAAGTCTTCGGCTTCGAATTGGCCCTCGGGCAGGCGCTCCAGCTCCACTCGCATCAATTCTTCCGAGTGATCCAGCAGCGCGGTCACGTTCTTTGTTACACGCTCCAGACCATACTTCTCAACGAGTTCCGTCACACGTTGCACCCCTATGCGGCAGGCGCCGATCTGGGCCGTCAGATCGCCTTCGCGCTCCCGCGGCGTGCGCACGTTGTTCAGGATCAGGTCCAGCACCGCCCTATTCACACTGCCGCCGGCAACGAGTTTCACCGGAGGGATGCGAATGCCTTCCTGCCAGATCTCGCGGCACAGACCCATCGATCCCGGATACATTCCGCCTACATCCGCATGATGGGCGCGATTCGCCGCGTAAAACGAAGCCGTGCTGTTTTCCCCCACAAATACCGGCATCGCCAGCGTGATATCCGGCAGATGCGTTCCGCCGTCATATGGATCGTTCAGAATTGCCACATCACCGCGTTCAAGCTGCAGCTTTCCGAGTATCGCCTGCACCGACATGGGCATTGACCCAAGGTGAACCGGCATGTCATCGCCCATCGCAATTACCTGCCCGCTGCCGTCGAAGACCGCACTCGAGTAGTCGCGCCGCTCTTTGATGTTCGGGGAGAACGCCGTTCGCCGCAGGGCGGCGCCCATTTCCTCGGCTACCGAATGAAGTGCGCTCTTGAAGACTGCGAGCTCTATCGGATCATGTCCCTCCCTCATGCGCCTACCTCGATAATGAGATTCCCGTGCCGATCAACCGAGACCTGCCCCTCAGGGGGAACAAAAGTCGTAGCACTGTATTCGACAACCACCGCCGGACCGCTAAATCGATCGCCCGTCTGCAGACGCGACCGGTCGTACACCGCGCCGTTTTGCCACTGCCCATCGCAGAAGATCGGCTTGGTGCGGAGGAATGCCCGGCTCGGGTTACCGTCACCCGGCTGGGAAAGTTCGTTTGGCAAAAACCGGGTTCGCGCCACCATACGCACCCGAACGTTCACCACCTCCACCGGCCTCTCACGGTCCGCATACCCGTATCGCTGCTCGTGCAGCCGATGAAATTGCTCTACGAAATCGGCGCTCCATTCGACCGGTAACTCGAAACCCTGTCCCGCATACCGCAGATCCACCGACCGCTGCGCTACCGAACGCAGCCCCTCTGCCTCCATCGCGCGCGTTCCAGCGGCTTCCAGCCGGGTCAGGTGCTCCGCGAGCGCCGGGTTGTCCGGCCGAAGCATAACGGTTCGGGAGAAGTCCCGCACTACGTCTGACACGAGAATCCCGTATGCCGATAACGCTCCTGGTGAGCGCGGCACCATTACTACCGGAATACGCAGGGCGCGCGCCAGCGCGCAGGCGTGCACCGGGCCGGCGCCGCCGAAGCTCACCAGTACGAAATCGCGTGGATCGTACCCTTGTTCTACCGAGATCCGCCGGAGGGCTTTCTCAATGTGGGAATCCGCCAGCCGTACGATTCCTTCCGCAAAAGCCTCGACGCTCGCCAGTGTCCCCTTCGCTTCGGCGAACCGCTCATGGGTTCGTGATTCGTCGAGCTTCATGCCGCCGCCCAGAAACCACTCTGCTTCCAGCCGTCCCAGCAGAAGGTTGGCGTCCGTTACCGTTGGATGCTCGCCCTGGCCGTAGCAAATCGGTCCCGGATCCGCGCCCGCCGATTCGGGTCCCACCTTGAGTGCCCCGCCGCGATCAAAGCTCGCCAGCGAACCTCCGCCCGCGCCGACTGTATGAATGTCGAGCATCGGCACCGCAACCGGCATCCCCAAAATCTGCGATTCCTTCGTCGTCCGCAACCCCGCCGCGCTGTTCACCAGTGCCACATCCGTCGATGTGCCGCCCATATCGAATGTCAGGATGCGTTCGAATCCCGCCGCCTTGGCAACCGCGATTGCGCCGACCACGCCGCCCGCCGGCCCGGACAGAATCGTCCGCACGGGCTCCCGGGCAGCCACTGCGGCGGGAACAATTCCTCCCGAAGACTGCATGACGTGGAGTGTCGAGCGCTGCGCTTCGCATGCGCGGTTCAGTCGCTCCAGGTACCGCTGCATCTTTGGCGCGAGGTACGCGTTGATCAGCACCGTAGAGCCGCGTTCATATTCGCGGAACTCCGGCAGAATCTCATGCGACGCCGAGACCGGAACGCCCAGATCGCGCAGCGCATCCACGACTGCCCGCTCATTCGCCGGATTCGCAAACGAGAAGAGCAGGGAAACGGCGATAGCTTCAGGTCCCGCCGCCGCTACGCGGCGCTTTAGTTGAGCGAGATCTCCTTCGGCGGCCTCCTCGACGATCGATCCGTCGCATGCCGTTCGCTCCTTCACTCCGAAACGAAGTTCTTCGGAAGCGAGAGGCGGCTCTTTCGTGAAGAACAGGTCGTACAGCCGCGGCCGCGCCTGCCGTCCGATCGCAATCGTGTCCTCGAAACCAGCGGTCGTAACAAAGGCTACCCGTGCGCCTTTGCGCTCCAGTAGCGCATTAGTCCCGACGGTGGTTCCGTGCCGCACTTCGGCTGCCTGCTCGCCCGCTATCTGCTCCACTGCTCGCAGCACCGCCTCGCCCGGATCCGCGGGCGTGGATGGGATTTTCAGCACCTGCAGCCTGCCGCGGTCCTCATACACGCAATCAGTGAACGTGCCGCCGGTATCGATCGCAATGCGCATTGGTTCGGTTCATGCCTATCCTAGCTGTTGAGCCAAAACGGCATGCGCCCTGCCCGATGAGCACCGCCAAACCCACTCCGCAACATATCTCCGCACCGCCGTTTCGCTGGCGGGATACAACGCCGGCTCAACGGCGCACGCTGTTAGCGGCCGGACTCGGCTGGATGCTCGACGCCTTCGACGTAATGCTGTACTCCATCGTGCTCGCCACGCTGATACGCGCATTCGGAATGAGCAAGTCCACCGCCGGTTTGCTGAACACGCTGACACTCGTTGCATCGGCCATCGGCAGCTTTGCGTTTGGCATCCTGGCCGACCGCTTCGGCCGCCGCAGAATGCTCAGCTTGAGCATTCTCACCTACTCGCTCTTTACCTTTGCCTGCGGGTTCTCGAGCACTATCACTATGCTCGCCGTCTTCCGTTTTCTACTCGGGCTCGGCATGGGTGGCGAATGGAACTCCGGTGCCACGTTGGTCGCCGAAACGTGGCCGGGCGCGTGGCGCGGCCGCGCTATTGGAATTGTTCAGAGCAGTTGGGCGATCGGCTACGCACTGGCGGCTATCGTTGCGAACGTTGTCCTCGCGCACTTGAACTGGCGCTGGGTCTTCTTCGTTGGAGTTGGGCCTGCCATTCTGACGCTCTGGATCCAGCATGACGTTCCCGAGCCCCTCCTCTGGACACAGCGCATTCGCGAGCATCCCGCATCCGCCGCGGGGAACCGCGCCCTCTGGCATACGGCGATGCCTCGCCTGCTCGCGTTGTTGAGCATGAATACGTTCGGCATGTTCGCCTGGTGGGGACTCTTTACCTGGATTCCGGCCTACCTCGCGCTGCCCGCCTCCCGCGGCGGCCGCGATTTCAGCGCGCTCGGCTTCACAGCGTTCCTCACGGTATTAAATCTCGGCGGCATGTTGCCTGGTTATCTGCTCTTCGGCGTCTTCGCCGACAAATTCGGCCGTAAGCGAACAGTTGTGGTCTACCTTGCCCTGGCCGCTCTGTGTGTGCCCGCATTTGCGCTGGCGCGACAGCCCGCGTTTATTTTGCTCACAGGCTCCGTCACCGCGTTCTTCGGAACGGGCTTCTTCACCGGTTCCGGCATTCTCGGCAGCGAATTATTCCCCACTGCCATCCGTGCCACAGCGTTGGGCGTCTCCTACAACGGCGCTCGGGGGATCAGCGCAATTGCGCCGCTTCTCATCGGGGCGATTGGCGAGGCGCATGGCTTATCCTGGGGTTTTGCCGCTTGCGCGGTCGCCTTCGCGCTGGCTGCAATTAGCGCACTCTGGGTGCCGGAGACGCGCGGAACTGAGATCGCATAAGAAGCTCAAATCGCAGTACTTTCACTCGCAGATATTAAACTGAACCATCATGACTCGACGTACGCTGGTTGGCTCGCTCGCTCTCGCGGCAACACTCCGATCGCAAACCGCACAGGCGGCCGCGCCTGAAACCCGACCGCAACACCCGACCGAATGGAAGCCGTATCTCGGCGTGCTGGGGCCTTATACTCCTTCGAATGTCGAGTGGGCAAGGTCGCAGGGATTCAACAACATGATCCTGGACGGCGGGGTCAGAGAAGAGCGCGTTCCTGAAGTAAAGAGCACGCTCGACAAACACCAGATGCATGTCTCCGCGTTCCAGATCACAGTGAACCATCTCGATCCGAGTGCTGAGAAACGGGCGCGCGTCAATGAACATTTCGTGAAGGCGATAGAAGTTGCGGGGAAACTCGGCGTCCCCTATATCGGCACGGCGTCCGGCAAGGATCCATCGAAGCCGTTCCAGCAGCAGGTTGACGACATCGTCCGGCTTTATACCGAGAAATATTTTCCCGCGTGCGAGCGCAACCACGTCCGCATCCTCTGGGAACCATGGCCCGACGGTCCGAATCTGGCGACGAGTCCGGTGGGGTATGAGGCCCTGTTCAAGGGCTTCGGCGATTCACCGTACGTCGGCTTGCAGTTCGATCCGTCGCACCTGGTCCGGCAGTTCATGGATCCTATCCAGACCGCGCGCGATTTCGTCAACAAGATCTATGACGTGCACCTGAAGGACACCGAAATCCTTTGGCCGGTCTTGCGTGCCGGGGGAATCAACCCGGTGAACGGCGCGGAGTGGTGGCGTTATCGCATTCCCGGAGCCGGTTCGATCAACTGGCGCGAGTTCTTCAATGTGCTCGAGAACGTCGGCTACAAGGGCGCGATGAGTATTGAGCAGGAAGATCCGCTGTACGGCGCGGATAACAATCCGGGACCCGACTTCAGCGACGAATTCAAAGTAGGCTTCATCATGGCGCAGCGATACCTGAAGCAGTACGTGCCGTGGGACGTGAAGCCGAATGCTGCTTAGCAAAAAATAGCCTTGAAAGCAACACGTGCAAAACTTGAATAGAATGCCCCAGGTTAAGGCAACCCCTAAAACATATGACGTCGTGATTGTTGGGTCCGGCGCAGGCGGCGGCGTCGCCGCACAAGTACTAGCAAATGCCGGTGCAAAGATTTGCATGCTCGAAGCAGGAGACTGGTACGACTGCACGCATGATTCGAAGATGTTCGGCTGGCCGTATCAAGTCCCACACCGCGGGGCCGGAACCAAGTACAAACCGTGGGGCTACTTCGATGCAACCCCGGTAGGCGGCTGGCAGATCGCCGGCGAACCCTACACCACTGCGCCGGGTTCCGACTGGATGTGGTGGCGCGCCCGTATGCTGGGCGGCCGCACGAATCACTACGGACGCATTTCCTTACGCATGGGTCCGTACGACTTCAAACCGTACAGCCGTGACGGAAAAGGCTTCGACTGGCCCATCAGTTACGAAGATCTTGCGCCGTACTATGACAAAGCCGAGGAACTCATCGGCGTCTTCGGTTCCGCGGAGAATCTGGAAAACACGCCCGACGGAAAATTCCTTCCGGCGCCGGCGCCGCGCGGTTACGAACGCCTCATTAAGACCGCCAGCGACCAATTGAACATTCCCTGCGTTCCTTCGCGTCTGGCGATCCTGACGCGCCCGCACAACGGCCGCCCGGCCTGCCACTATTGCGCACAGTGCGGACGTTCCTGCGCGGTGAACGCGAACTTCAATTCTCCGGGCGTCCACATCTTCCCCGCGCAGAAGACAGGCAATCTGGAAATCCGCACCAGCGCCATGGTTCGCGAAGTCCTTGTCGGACCCGACGGCCAGGCAACCGGCGTCTCTTACGTCGACAAGAAGACCCGCAATGAAGTGCAGGTGCGAGCCAGGATCGTCGTCCTCGCCGCGAGCTGCTGCGAGACGGCGCGCATCATGCTCAACTCCAAGAGCAGCCAGTTTCCGAACGGTATCGCCAACTCCTCCGGATTGGTCGGCCGCTACATCATGGATACGGTCGGCTCCTCGGTCAGCGGCTTCCTGCCTATCCTGCAGGATCTTCCGCCCCAGAACGAAGACGGGGTCGGCGGTATGCACGTGTACATGCCCTGGTGGCTGTACAAGGAGCAGAAGGCCGGCAAGCTGCCCTTCGCACGCGGCTATCACATCGAGCTCGGAGGCGGACGCGCACAGCCCGGCGCCAGCACGATGGGTGGCTATCCTGTCCGGTTCCTCGACGGCGGCTACGGCGTAGAGATGAAGAAGGATCTTCGCAAACTTTACGGCTGCGAAGTACACTTTGCCGGCCGTGGCGAGATGATCCCGAACGAGCAGAGTTATTGCGAGATCGACCCGAACGTTGTCGATGAGTGGGGTATTCCGGTGCTGCGCTTCCACTTCAAATGGAGCGATGATGAGATCCTGCAGGCCAAGCACATGCAGGAGACCTTCCAGGAAATCATTCACCAGATGGGCGGAATTGTCACTCGCAGCGCCGATGCGGACCGTAACTGGGGCATTGCGGCCGGCGGCGAAATCATCCATGAAGTCGGCGCGACGAAAATGGGCGACAATCCGAAAACGTCTGTACTCAACCAGTACTGCCAGGCGTGGGACGTGAAGAATCTGTTCATCACCGACGCCGCTCCGTTTGTCAGCAACGCCGACAAGAACCCGACGCTCACCATCAGCGCGCTCGGCTGGCGCACGTCGGATTACATCGTAGATCAAGTAAAGAAACTGAACGTGAAGGTATAGCGAGACGAGAGGGAACCATGTCTGAACCCAACAACACTACAACACAGAAAGAAACGGTCAGCCGCCGCAATCTTTTTCAGATCATCGGCTCTGTTCCCGCGCTCGCGGCTGTGACTGCGGACGCAGCGGCTGCTCAGACGCACGACCATGCTCATATGGCTGCTGCGGTGCAGGAGACGGCCGCAAAGGGGCCGTATAAGCGCCAGATCTTCGACGATCACCAATGGCAGACGGTGCATGTCCTTTGCGACCTGATCATTCCCGCCGACGAATCCGGCCCCGGCGCTTCGGACGCCGGTGTTCCCGAATTTTTGGACGACTGGATCGCCTTCCGAACCGAGCAGGACGGCAACGAAAATCTGAAAGCTCAGATTTTCGGCGGGCTCATGTGGCTCGACCGCGAGTCAAACGAGAAATTTGAAAAACCGTTCGCGGAAGCTTCCGCAGACCAGCAGAAACAACTGCTCGACCGTGTTGCGTATCCTGCGAAAGCCGCTGCTGAGGACCACGTCTGGGTGGTCTTTTTCAATGAGTTCCGAAGCCTGACCGTGGGTGGCTACTTCTCGAGCAAGGTTGGTGTTGCCGCACTGCCCTATCTCGGGAACACAGCGGTGGCGAACTGGACCGGTTGCGATCCGAAGGTCTGGGCGATTATCGAAGACCGCATGAAAAACGGCTATAAGGGCATTCTCGAATCAAAACCCTGGACCGGCATGTCGTAAAACAGGGCCGCGTATTCTCTAAGCTTTGGTTACGGCCGCGGCACGCTGGCGCCGATGAAGGGCATTCTGAATCATCAGGTATTCGCCTAGATTGTCCAGCGTGACGAGGCCGACCATCTTACCGTTATCCATCACCGGCATCGTGCGGCTGGGCGACGCGGAAAGCCGATTCACCACCGCTTCCAGCATTTCATTCGGCTGTGCCGTATCAAACTCCCGCTGCATAACTGTCGTGACGTATTGATCGGGTCCGAATTGCGTTAGACCGGAAAGCAGATTGGCCCGTGTCAGAATGCCCATGACCGTGTCGCCCCACAATACGGGAAACTCGTGCTGTGCGCCCTCGAGAGTCAGTTTCACCGCATCACCCAGGGTGCTGCTGGTATTGAGCGTGTCAAAATTCGTCTGCATCGCCGCCCGAATGGGTATCCCGGAAAAGGATTCCCGGGCTTGTGCAGCCTGTGCTTCATGGGCGGCGCCGATCCAAACAAAAAATGCGATGAACAGCAGAAATGGATCGGTAAACAATCCGATAAAGCCGAACAAAAGCGCGAGGGCTTGACCGATCGCTGCCGCCTTCTGCGTCGCGCTTACGTGATCCATTCGGGTTGCGAGCAGCGCGCGCAAGACCCGGCCGCCATCCATGGGGAACGCCGGAATCAGGTTGAATCCCGCCAGTATGACGTTGGCAACCATCAGCCTTTCGAGGAACGGGCCGCTGGTAATGCTCAAGCCGCGGATTGGTTTAAAGCCGGCGCTGAGAAACAGCACGATATAGATGAGGATGGCGATTGCGATGTTCGACAGCGGCCCGGCGACCGAGACCCAAAACTCCTGCCAGGGTTTCTCGGGCATCTTCTCGAAATGGGAAACCCCGCCGATCGGAAGCAGTGTGATGTCCTGGGTCTTAACTCCGAACCGTCTGGCTGTCAGCGCA
>Ga0213872_10000487_pt1 | contig 31731 bp, 30 predicted proteins | sample VelepicomBERX_R2_FD_160071 | JGI IMG/M metagenome (GOLD analysis project Ga0213872, IMG submission 160071) | Rhizosphere microbial communities from Vellozia epidendroides in rupestrian grasslands, the National Park of Serra do Cipo, Brazil - RX_R2 | ecosystem: Host-associated > Plants > Roots >...
GGGCCACGCCAAGGACTACGTGGAGATGCAGTGGCTGATGCTGCAGCAGGAGCAGCCGGAGGACTTCGTGATCGCCACGGGCGTGCAGTACAGCGTGCGCCAGTTCGTGGAGTTTGCGGCGGCGGAGCTGGGCATCGAGATCGCGTTCCAGGGTGAAGGTGTCGATGAGGTCGGCATCGTCAAGGCGGTGAGCGGCGACAAGGCCAAGTGCAAGGTCGGCGACGTGATCGTCAAGGTGGACCCACGCTACTTCCGGCCCACCGAAGTGGAGACGCTCCTGGGCGACCCGAGCAAGGCCAAGGCCAAGCTGGGCTGGGAGCCCAGGACGACGCTCAAAGAGCTGGTGGCCGAGATGGTCGAGGCGGATTACACCTCGGCCAAGCGCGACAGTCTGGTTAAGCTGGCCGGCTTCCAGGCTTACGACTATCACGAATAACGAAGGCGCAAGGCTGCCATGAAACTATTGGGCAAAAAGATTCTGGTCACCGGCGCCGACGGATTCATCGGCTCCCACCTCGTCGAGCACCTGGTGCGCCAGGGCGCCGACGTGCGCGCCTTCGTCTACTACAACAGCTTCAACAGCTGGGGCTGGCTCGACCAGAGTCCACTGGAGATCCGCCAGTCGCTCGACGTCTTTGCCGGCGATGTTCGAGATCCGCATGGCGTCCGAACGGCCATGCAGGGTTGCGACGTCGTCCTGCACCTGGCGGCGCTGATCGCGATTCCGTATTCGTATCACTCGCCGGATACCTACGTGGACACCAACGTCAAGGGCACGCTGAACGTGGTCCAGGCAGCGCGCGACCTGGGCGTCGAACGCGTGGTACACACTTCGACCAGCGAGGTCTACGGCACGGCGCGTTTCGTTCCGATCACGGAGGAGCACCCGCTGCAGGGCCAGTCGCCCTACTCGGCGAGCAAGATCGGGGCCGACCAGATCGCGCAGAGCTTCTACCTGTCCTTCGAGACGCCGGTGACCACGATCCGGCCGTTCAACACCTATGGGCCGCGCCAGTCGGCGCGTGCGGTGATCCCGACAATCATCACGCAGATCGCCGCCGGCATGGAATCGATCAAGCTGGGCGCCACCCATCCGACGCGCGACTTCAACTTCGTCCATGACACGGTGCGCGGCTTCTGCGCGGTCGCCGAATGCGACGCCGCGCTTGGCAAGGTGATCAACGTCGGCAGCAATTACGAGATCTCGGTCGGCGACACCGCGCGGCTGATCGCTGAGATCATGGGCCGCAAGGTCGAATTCACCAGCGACGAGCAGCGCATGCGCCCCGCCGGCAGCGAGGTCGAGCGCCTCTGGGCGGCCAACCGGCTCGCACGCGAACTGGCTGGCTGGACGCCCGAATACGCCGGACTCGACGGCCTTCGCCGAGGTCTGAAGGAAACAATCAACTGGTTTGCCGAACCGTCGAATCTCGACCGCTACAAGGCGGGCAGCTACAACATCTGACTGCTATGGCATTCGTCGAGTCCATCGTCGATCGCGTCCGTCAAGTGACGGGCGACCAACGCGTTTCGCTGCATGAGCCTTCACTCAAGGGCAACGAACTTGCTTACGTGACTGAGTGCATCCAGACCGGCTGGGTCTCCTCAGTCGGATCTTTCGTGGACCGCTTCGAGTGTGACTTGGCGCGCTACACGGGCGCAGCCCACGCCGTAGTCGTCAGCAACGGAACGTCCGCATTGCAGATCGCGCTCCATCTGTCCGGCGTCCAGCCTGACGACGAAGTGCTGGTGCCTGCACTGTCCTTCGTGGCGACGGCCAATGCCGTGCGACACAACGGTGCCTGGCCCCATTTCGTCGATAGTGAAGCGCGTACCCTGGGCCTGGATCCGCAGGCTCTCGACGCGCATCTGGACTCCATCGGCGAGCGCCGTGGTAATCATCTGTACAACCGTCGCACCGGCCGTCGCATCAGTGCCGTCGTACCGATGCATACCTTCGGCCATCCTGTCGACATGCCCACGCTGAGCGCGGTGGCGGCGCGCCATGGCATCGTGATCGTCGAGGACGCCGCCGAATCGCTCGGCAGCTTCCTGGAAGGCCTGCACACCGGCAATTTCGGCGCGTGCGCGACGCTAAGCTTCAACGGCAACAAGATCGTCACCACCGGCGGAGGCGGCGCCATCGTGACTAACGACGCCGAGCTCGCACGCCGCGCCAAGCACCTCACCACGACCGCGAAGCGGCCACACGCCTGGGCCTTCTTCCACGACGAAGTCGCCTACAACTTCCGGCTCCCGAACCTCAATGCGGCCTTGGGCTGCGCGCAACTCGAGCGCATCGAGGTGTTCATCGAAGCCAAGCGCGAATTGGCCAAGCGCTACGCCGGAGCCTTCGCGGGCTTCGACGGCGCGACGCTGTTCCTCGAGCGGCCCGGCACGCGATCCAACTACTGGCTGCAGACGCTGATCCTTGCCCCAGAGCTCGCCGAGCGCCGCGACGAGATCCTGCAGGCCGCCAACGCCGCCGGTCTCATGACGCGCCCCGTCTGGGAGCTCCTGAATACGCTGCCGATGTATCGCGAGTGCCCCGCAGCGCGGCTGCCGGTGGCGGAGGACCTGGCGCGGCGCATCGTGAACCTCCCGAGCAGCCCGCAATTGGCAGGCGCGGCATGAACCAATCAACCTGACGCACCACGGACCAGGAGCACGTATGGACATCATTCAGCTCAGAGACAAGGCCGGATTCGTTGAGCATCGCGGCAATATCGAAAGTCTGTTCATTGAATGCTTTGGCGATCGCCTCTCTCCGGATGTGTGGGAGTGGGCATATCTCCGAAATCCCAACGGTGCAGGTATCGCCTCGCTGTGCTATGACGGCACGCGGCTCGTCGGGCATTACGCGATGATCCCGGTGCGACTCAGGAGCGACGCTGGTGTCTTCAACGCATATCAGTCAATGACGACCATGGTCTCCGCCGATTATCGGAAAGAAGGCCTGTTCGTCAAGCTGGCAACCGACACCTACACCCAGGCGAAGAGCGTGGATGTCGATTGCGTGCTGGGGTTCCCGAACGCGATGTCGACGCCTGGTTTCCGGAACAAACTGAACTGGATCCTGCCCGAGCCCGACTACGTCGCCGTCCTGGACAGGGCGGAGCTCATGCAGGCCGCGGACCATTTCAAGCGGCGCGAGGGCCAGTGGCATCTTGACCTCGGCGACACAGCCAATCGCGAGTGGCGACTCTCCAAACCTGGCACGAGCTGCGCTTGGGACGACGGCCTGGCTTACAAGCGCTACGAAGACCAACTCGACGTGCTGGCCTTCGACGATCCGGCGCAATTCGAACGGCTACCCCAGGAGCGCGGAATCAGCATTCTGGTCCCCGGTCACGTCTCGGAGCTGCGTCACAAGATGGTTTTCGAGTACCAATTTGGCGGCTTTGGAATCTGTCGCCCGTTTGATCCGAACCTGGTTCAGCGGCAGATGGGCATGTCCGACGTTTTCTGACGCGGTGTCATGAGAAAAATCCTTGCGCTCAGCTCCATCCGGTCGGACTACGACCTGATGAGCGTCCTGTACAAGAAGTTGGCAGCCGACACTCGGACTGATTTCCGGCTTCTTGTCTCCGGCGCGCATCTATCGCCAGCGCATGGACTCTCGGTTCGACATATCGTCTCGGACGGCATCCCGCTGCTGTCGCAAGTGGAGACACTCATCAGCAGCGACTCCAAGGCGGGGCGGCTAAAGACAGCCAGCAACCTGCTGGCTGGCAGCATCGATCTCGTCAAGGACTTCGCGCCGGACGCGATCCTCATTGCAGGCGATCGGGAAGACGTCCTGGTGGGCGCCATGATCGGCGGCTTTCTGGGTATTCCCACCGTTCACTTCTTCGGCGGAGACCATGCCGCCGACGGCCACATCGACAACCCCGTGCGGCACGCCACTTCCAAGCTCGCGTCGCTGCATTTCGTCAGCCATGAAGAACACCGGGAGCGGCTTTTGCGCATCGGTGAAGAGCCGCGCCGGATCCACGTCACCGGCAGCCTCGCGCTGGATAAATTCATGAGCGAGGCCACGATCGACCGGGCAGACGTCGCGCGACGCATCGACGCCCCAAAAAACTCGCTACACCGGCCTTGGGCCGTGTTGATCTTCCATCCCATCTCTGAGGAAGCGGAAGTTGCGCCTGACTACATTCAGTCGGCCTGTCATGTGCTGTGCCAACGCGGCTACCACGTTTTTCTGGGAGCACCGAACACCGATCCCGGCAGCCACCGTCTTGTCGAAACACTAGCCGGCCTCGATCAGGATTCGCGCATTACCTTCTATCGCAACATTGATCGCGGCCTGTTCGTCAATTTGCTGCGGCACAGCGCCGTGATCACCGGAAACTCGTCCGCCGGAATTCTCGAAGCCCCTTCGCTGCAGTTGCCCACCATCAACATCGGCCGCCGGCAGCGTGGCCGCCTGTCGGCACCCAGCGTGATCTTCACTGATGGATCCGAGCGCGAGTTCACGACGGCACTCGACCGCATCGAGCAGCCCAGCTTCGCAGTGGGCTTGCGGACACTGGTCAATCCGTACGGTGACGGGAACAGCACCGCTAAGGTCATCGAGCTGCTCCACTCGCTGGATTTCCCGGCTTATCTCAGCAAGTCAGTCGATCCACTGGCCATACGTCATGACTGAACCCAGAAAGAACATCGTCTTGTGTGCGGCGCCTCACGCCGATGACGAAAGTCTCGGCTGCGCCGGTGCTTTGCTGCGTCATATCACCGCAGGCGATGAGGTGCATTGGCTGCTATTTACAGAAATGCAGGAACGCCAGGGCTTTACACCTGAGCGGATCAACGGACGTGCTGAAGAGATCCGCCGCGTCGCAAACGCCTACGGCTTCACCGCGACACACCAACTCGGCTTCCCCACCACGGAGCTCGACACCGTCCCGCAATCCGCGCTTGTTGGTGCGACTTCGAAGATCGTGACGCAGGTGCAGCCGAACATTCTCTATCTGCCATATCGCCACGACGCGCATTCCGATCACGCATGCGTCTTTGATGCCGTCGCGGCATGCAGCAAAGCGTTCCGCTACCCGTCGGTAAAGCGAGTGCTGGCCTATGAAACGCTGTCTGAGACCGAATTCAGCATGCGTCCGGACGGCACCTGTTTCAAGCCCAATCACTTCGTCAACATCCAGCCGTGGATCGACGCAAAGCTGGCAATTCTCAGGATCTATGCCAGCGAGATGGGCTCTTTCCCGTTTCCGCGCTCCGACCAATGCGTGCTGGCTCAGGCCCATCTTCGCGGAAGTCAGGCAGGCCTGGAAGCGGCGGAGGCCTTCATGTTGCTCAAGGACATCCTGTCATGACCGACCGCACATTCGTCATCGCCGAAGCCGGCGTGAACCACAACGGCTCGCTCGATCTGGCGCGCCGCCTCGTTGACGTGGCCGCCGAGGCCGGCGCCGATGCCGTCAAGTTCCAGACCTTCAAGGCCGAGTTGCTCGTCACGGCGCAAGCCAGCAAGGCGAGCTACCAGGTTGCCAACACCAAACAGGATGGTGGGCAGCTCGAGATGCTGCGGGCGCTTGAGTTGCCGCTCGAAGACCATCACGCCCTGATCGAGCATTGCAAGGCGCGCGACATTCGGTTTATGTCGACGGCATTCGACGCAGCCAGCTTGGCCTTTCTCGGCTCGCTCGGTATGCCGGCCCTCAAGATACCCTCTGGCGACATCACCTGCGCACCGTTGCTGCTCCAGGCGGCGCAACTGCGCCAGCGCGTGCTGGTGTCGAGCGGCATGTCGACCCTGACGGACCTCGAGCGTGCACTTGGCGTGCTCGCCTACGGCCTGCTGCACGATGGCGTTCCGCCGGATCAGGACGCCGTTGATGCCGCTTATTTCAGCCCGGAAGGGCAGGCCGCCCTGCGGCACCACGTCACCCTGCTGCATTGCGTGACGCAATATCCGGCACCGGCTGAGACGGTGAATCTGCGTGCGATGGACTCGATGGCGCAGGCCTTCGGTCTGCCGGTCGGTTATTCCGATCACACTCTGGGCATCGAGGTGTCCGTCGCTGCAGTGGCACGCGGCGCCACTGTGATCGAGAAGCACTTCACGCTGGACCGCAACCTGCCAGGCCCGGACCACCTGGCATCGCTAGAGCCCGGCGAGCTTGCCCACTTGGTCCGCGCCATCCGCAACATCGAAGCTGCGCTCGGATCGGCTCGCAAGCTGCCGGCGGCGGCCGAGCGCCCGAACCGGGCCGTTGGGCGACGCTCGGTTGTTGCCCGGCGCGCGATCGCGCAAGGCCAAATGCTGACGCTGGACCTCCTCGACTGCAAGCGCCCAGGCAATGGCATGTCGCCGATGGACATCTGGTCGCTCGTCGGCCGTCCAGCCTCCCGCGCCTATGCCGCCGACGAACAGATCGAACCATGAGCCTGCCCATCATCGTGGTCGGTGCCGGCGGGCACGCTGCCGTAGTGGTGGATGCCTTGCTTGAGGCAGGAGCCAAGGTACTCGGTTTCACCGATCCAGACTTGCACCTCCACGGCACGCAGCGCATCGGTCTGCCGGTGCTGGGCAGCGATGACGAAGTGCTCGGCCAATTCGCGCCGGATCGCGTCAGTTTGGCGAACGGCCTCGGATTCGTGAACGGGTCCGGTCAACGCTCGCTGCGCGCCGTCGTGCAGCTTCGGCTTGAAGCGCGAGGTTGGCAGTTCGTGTCCGTGATCCACCCGCTCGCTCATGTCTCCAGCCGTGCGAAGCTCGGCGCCTCGTGCCAGATCCTGGCCGGCGCGCATGTACAGGCCGGAGCAAGCGTCGGTACCGGAACGATCGTCAATACCGGCGCGATCGTCGAACACGACTCGATCGTCGGCCACTGGTGTCATCTGGCGACACGCTCTACCCTGTGTGGCCATTGCCGGGTCGGTGACGGCAGCCTGGTCGGCGCCGGCGCAGTACTGCGCCAAGGCGTAGCCATCGGCAAGAACACCGTCGTCGGCGCTGGCGCCGTGCTCGTCCGCGACAGTGCCGGCGAAGAAACCCTCTGCGGCGTGCCGGCACGCCCTCTTGGAACAAAGTGATGAAAAGTTGGCAGGCAGCCCTCGTCGGGCCTGACGTCAGTCTACGTGAGGCGTTGGAGATCATCGACTCCGCTGGAACTCAGCTGGCCATGGTGGTCGACGCGAATCGAAGGCTGCTCGGTACGGTCTCGGACGGCGATGCACGACGCGCCCTCCTCGGCGGACTGAGCATGAACGACAGCGTCTTGCGCGTGATGCACGCGGGCGCAACCACGGTCGCGGACTCGGCGGCGCCTTCGGAAATTCTTTCGACGATGCGGCGCACCGGCAGGCATCAGTTGCCGATCGTCAGTGCTAGCAATGAGGTCGTAGGCCTGGCTCTGATCGCGGACTATTTGACAGCCTCGCGTCGCGAGAACTGGGTGGTCATCATGGCGGGCGGTCTCGGCACCAGGCTCAAGGAACTCACTCGAGAAACTCCGAAGCCCATGCTGAAGATTGGGTCCCGGCCATTGCTCGAGACGATTATCCGCAGCTACGCGGATCAGGGATTTCATCGGTTCTATCTTGCCGTGAACTACAAGGCGGAACAGATCGAAGCGCACTTTGGCAACGGGTCTTCGCTGGGTGTCGAAATTCGCTATCTAAGGGAAGAGCAACGCCTAGGGACAGCTGGAGCTCTCAGCCTGCTGACGGAGCGCCCGACCATGCCTTTTATCGTTACCAACGCGGATCTGCTTACCAAGGAAGATCACGGATCGATGCTTGACCGCCATGTCGAGTCCGGCGCGCAGGCCACGATGGCCGTCAGGCACTACGAGATGCAGGTCCCGTTCGGCGTCGTGAGGTTGCACGAGGGCGCGATCGAGCGAATCGAAGAAAAGCCAATTCAGCGGTTTGTCGTGAGCGCCGGAATCTACGCACTGTCACCCGAGATCGTCGACCTGGTCCCGCAGGGGGAATTTTTCGATATGCCTGCCTTGTTCGAAAAAATGCTGGACAACGGCATGCATACGCGTGCACATCAAATTGACGGCTACTGGCTGGACATCGGCCGGCTGCCCGATTTCGAACGTGCCAACAGCGAATTTCACGATATTTTCAATTGAACGCAATAACGAGGCCTACATGAAAGCAGTCGTCATCGGTTTGGGCTCGATGGGCAAGCGGCGCATTCGCTGCCTTCAGGCGCTTGGTGTCGTCGACATCGTCGGCGTCGATCTCCGGGCAGATCGCCGCGAGGAAGCCGAGCTTCGCTATGGAGTCCGGACGCAGGCCGAACTCACTCCGCTATGGACGGCGTTCCGCCCGGACGTCGCAATCATTTCATTGCCGCCGAAGGCTCACGTAGGCGCGATGCGCGCCTGTGTGTCGCATCGTGTCCCGTTCTTCGTCGAGGCCAGCGTGGTGGACGAAGGCCTGGAGGAAGTCATTGAGATGGTCGAGCATGCCAAGCTCGTTGCAGCACCTTCTACGACGCTGCGATTTCACCCAGCCATCGCCGAGATATCCCGACTTGTCCGCAGCGGCCGGCTGGGAAAGATCTCGAACGTTCTACTGCACTCGGGCCAGTACCTGCCGGATTGGCACAGCTACGAGCCGGTATCGGCCTTTTACGTCAGCGATCCGGCCACGGGCGGCGCCCGCGAGATCGTTCCGTTCGAGATGACCTGGTTTACCGAGCTCTTCGGGTTCCCGCGCCGCGTCGCCGGGCAATACCGAAAGACCATCGACATTGCAGGGGCCGACTATATCGACGACACCTATAACGGACTCCTCGACTACGGATCATTCCTGGCAAACATTACCGTGGACGTGGTTTCGCGGCATGCTACGCGCCGCCTCACGATCAACGGCGACAAGGCTCAGCTTGCCTGGTCATGGGACGCCTCCTGCATCAAGCTCTACGACGGCATGACGGATCAGTGGACCGAGATCGCCTATCAGATGGAAGAGGCGGAGCCTGGATACAACAAGAACATCGGCGAGAACATGTATATCGACGAAATTCGCGCATTCCTGGATGCAGTCGCGGGCAAGGCACCGTTCCCGAACTCCTTGGCGCAAGACCACCGCGTGCTCAAACTCCTGTACGCATTGGAACGCTCCGACAACACCGCCACCTTCCAGGCGCTCTGACCATGAAAATTGGCATTCTTGTCACGGCCCGCATGGGCTCCACGCGTTTGACGAACAAGCACATTCGGAAGATCGGCGACCGGCCCGCGCTTCGCTGGTTGCTCGATCGCATCGGCACCGAATTTCAGGCGGAATTATCCGCCGGTTCAGTTTCGCTTTGGATCGCGACGGGCAACCCGCAGAGCAATTCGACATTCAGCGCCGTTTCGGAAGGATCACCGGCGCAAGTCTTCTTCGGGTCAGACGATAACGTGCCGCTCCGACATCTGCAGGCGGCTAGGGCTCACGATCTGGACGCCCTGCTATCGGTCGATGGCGACGATATCTTCTGCGCGCCGGAGGCAATGCGAGCAGTTCACGATGCGCTTACGGCTGGAGCCGGGCTCGTTAAGACGGTCGGGCTGCCGCTTGGCATGAACGCCTGGGGCTATTCGACGAAGGTGCTCGACAATGCCATGTCGAATGCCAGCGAAACCGTCCTCGAAACAGGCTGGGGCAGAATTTTCGACGGCACCGAGGCGGCTGAAATTGCGCTCGACTGCCCGGGTGCCGAGCGGGTTCGGGCGACCCTGGATTATCCAGAAGACCTGAGCTTCTTCGACCGCGCCGCGCACGACATCCCCGCATGGGAGCGCTTGCCAACGCCTGATTTCGTACAGGCCATTCTTGACCGCGGACTGCATGAACTCAACGCATCGGTCGCGGAGCGATATTGGGAGAATTTCAATATGGGAATTTCAGCCGAGAAGGACAGAGGCCTGGCATCCACCCAGACTTACAAGGAACGGCTGCACCGCGTCATCCCTGGCGGCGCGCATACGTATTCGCGTGGCGACGACCAATATCCGGTCAACGCGCCGCCAATACTGGAACGTGCCAAAGGTACGACCGTCTGGACCCCTGATGGCCAGAGTTTTCTCGACTACGGCATGGCGCTGCGAGCGGTGTCAATCGGCTATTCAGAGCCTGTCATCAACGACGCAGCCATCCGTGGCATGGAAGCCGGCAACAACCTGACGCGCGCCTCAACGATCGAACTCGAGGCAGCCGAGCGCCTGGTCAACCTGATCGACTCCGTGGACATGGTGAAGTTCACCAAGAACGGCTCGACCGCCACTTCTGCCGCGGTCAAGCTGGCTCGGGCCTACACCGGTCGCGACCTAGTGGCCCGCTGCGCTCAGCATCCGTTCTTCTCCTACGACGACTGGTTCATCGGCAACACCCCGATCACCAAGGGCATTCCGGCCCGCACGATCGAACAGACCAAGTCCTTTGCGTACAACGACATCGGGTCGCTGGAGCGCCTGATTGACGAGCATCCGGGACAATTCGCCTGCGTGATCCTCGAGCCGGCTTCGACCGAGACTCCCTCGACATTCACCAGCCCGGACGGCGAGGTCATGAATTACCTCCAGCAGGTGGAAGCGCTCTGCCGCAGGCATGGCATCGTCTTCATCCTGGACGAGATGATCACCGGCTTCCGCTGGCACATGAAAGGCGCGCAGCACAGCTATAGCATCACGCCGGACCTGTGCACCTTCGGCAAGGCTATGGCCAATGGCTTCTCGGTCGCGGCCGTCGCCGGCCGCCGGGACATCATGGAACTCGGTTCGATCGACAAGCCCGGGCAGGAACGCCTGTTCTTGCTGTCGACCACGCATGGTGCCGAGATGTGCGGACTGGCTGCCTATCTCGCGACGATGGATTTCCTCGAACAGCACGCCGTCATCGACCATCTGTGGAAGTACGGCGCCGACTTGCAGGCCGCAATCAACGCCGCGGCGACACAGGCCGGCATCGAGAAGCACTTCTTCGCCGCCGGGCCTGCGGTCAGCCCGTACTACGCCACCGTGACGAGCGAGGGCGCACCCTGGCTCGAACTGCGAACCCTCTTCGCGCAGGAAATGATCAAGCAGGGCGTACTGATGCCCTGGCTGGCGCTCAGCTACCGGCATGGCGAGGCTGAGTTGGCCAAGACCCGCGAGGCTCTTGCTCATGCCATCGGCGTCTGCGCACGGGGTGTCGCCGAAGGCGTCGACAAGTATCTGATTGGCCCCGCCATCAAGCCCGTGTTCCGCCGCTACAACTGATCCGACCATGACACCAAGCTCCACGAATTCCCTCGGGCCGCTGCTGCAGGGCAAGACCGTAGTACTGGTCGGTGGTGCCGGTCTTCTGGGTAGAGCCTTTGGCAGCGCGCTCGTGCACCACGGCGCCGAACTGGTGATCGCCGATGTCGACGCTGTGCGCTGTCAGGCCGCATGCAATGAGCTCGTAGCCGCCAACTCCGGCGCGCGCGTGATAGCCGAGACAGCCGACATCACGTCCCGCGAATCGCTGGACGCGCTGATCACCCGTGCCCAGGCTCGCTGCGGCAAGATCGATGCCATCGTGAACAACGCCTATCCGCGCAACCGGCAGTACGGTCGCAAGCTGGAGCAGGTCGAGTACGCGGACTTCTGCGAGAACGTCAACCTACACCTGGGCGGCTACTTCCTGAGCACCCAGCGCTTTGCCAACTTTTTTGCACGGCAGGGGTATGGCCACGTCATCAACATCTCGTCAATCTACGGAAACGTGGCCCCACGTTTCGAGATCTACGAAGGAACGTCGATGACGATGCCAGTCGAGTACGCCGCCATCAAATCCGCGGTCCAGCACCTGTCGTTGTATTTCATGCGCTATTACAAGGGCACGGCTCTACGCTTCAACGTCGTGTCACCGGGCGGAATATTCGACCATCAGCCCGAGCCTTTCCTGGAGCGGTACAAGGCTTACGCCCAGAACAAGGGAATGTTGGCGCCGGCCGATGTGGCGGGCGCACTCGTATTCCTCGTTTCTGATCTGTCGTCCTATGTCAACGGCCAGAACATCGTCGTCGACGACGGCTGGTCCCAATGAGTTCAAGCATGCATCAAGTGGTCATCGTCGGTGCCGGGCAACTCGGCCGCCGACATCTACAGGGGCTGGTCAAGTCGCGACAGGCCCTGTCCATTCATATAGTCGACCCCAGCGAAGCCGCGCGCAGTGCCGTCGACGAATTCGTCGGATCGTCCGAGGTGGCACTGCCGCCGATCCAGGTCCACAGCGGCTTCGACGCACTGCCGCGCGAGCTGAGCCTGGCCATTGTCGCCACGACGGCGAACCAGCGCCTCCACGCGGTCGAGCAACTCGCTCGGGCTGCGAACACGCGGCATCTGGTGCTGGAGAAATTCCTTTTCAACAATTCAGACGAATACGAACGTGCGTCACGTCTGTTTGACGAGCACGGCATGATTGCTTGGGTCAACACGCCACGCCGCCACTTCAGCGTCTATCGAGGAATCCGCGAAAACACCCAGCACGATCGACTCCTGCAGTTCACTGTGGACGGCGGCGATTGGGGACTTTGCTGCAATAGCGTGCATTTCGTGGATCTCGCCCAGTTCCTGGCCGGTACCGCCGAGCTGCGTCACCTTAGTTCACACTTCGACGACGAGGTGCTGAAAAGCAAGCGGGACGGCTATGTCGAATTAACGGGTGAGATTCGTGGCGAGATCGGTTCGGCGCAGTTTTGCGTGCGGTCGATCCGCGGATCGACCAAACCAATCACGGTCACGCTGCACTACGAGCAGCAGACTATCTTCGTGGCGGAAGGCTCCGGAACGCTATGGCGCATCGGCCAAGGGCCCGTCGAGGCAACGGCCTTCCGTCTGCCGTACCAGAGCGAAATGACCGGCCTCATCGCCGACCAACTGCTGAGCACTGGCAGCTGCGACCTCACGCCCTATGCCGACTCCGCGGCGGCCCATCTCCCTCTGCTACGCGCATTCGCCCAGCGCGCCGGGCAAACCGACGGCAGCAGCTCGCGCTGCGCCATCACCTGAACAGAAGCCTACCAACATGCTGCTACTCATCGGAAGCGGACCCATGGCGGTCGAATACGCCAAAGTCCTCAAGGCCCAGCAACGGGAGTTCCTGGTCGTCGGCCGCGGCACGGCCAGCGCCGCCGCATTCACCGAGAAGACTGGCGTCGCCGTGGTGCCAGGTGGTCTCGACCGCGCGATCGCGTCGCAAGCGGTGGCCGGCGCGACATCGGCCATTGTGTCCGTGGGCGTCGAAGCGTTGTTCGACACCAGCATGGCCTTGCTCGGGGCCGGCGTGAAGCAGCTGCTGATCGAAAAGCCCGGCGTCCTGCATCCGGAGCAGCTCGCGCCGCTCCGGCTGGCCGCTCAACAAGCCGGTGCTCGGGTCTGCATCGCCTACAACCGACGCTTCCTGGCTTCGGTGCGGCGCGCACGGCAGATCATCGAGGCCGACGGCGGCTTGACCTCGTTCACCTTCGACTTCACCGAGTGGGGCCACGAGATCGTCACGCTCACGAAGGCCCCGGGCGTCAAGGAGCGCTGGCTGCTCGGCAATTCCTCCCACGTCCTGGATCTCGCATTCTTCCTCGGCGGGTCTCCGGCCCAACTCAATGCCGCCCATGCCGGCGCGCTTGACTGGCATCCGGCCGGCGCTGTCTTCGTCGGCAGCGGCCAGACCGCATCCGGCACCCTGTTCTCCTATCACGCCGACTGGAGCGCCCCCGGGCGTTGGGGCCTGGAGTTCTGCACCGCGCTTCACAAGCTCATCCTGCGCCCGATGGAGAAGCTCCAGGTCATGCGCAAGGGCTCCGTGCAAATCGAGGAGGTGGCCGCAGACCCGGAAGACGCACGCCTGGACATCGAATTCAAGCCCGGCCTCTACCGCCAGGTGGAGGCGTTCTTCTCGGCCGAATCGGACGCCCTCTGCACACTGGACGAGCTGGTTGGCAATATGGGGCATTTCTGCACCATCGCCGGCTACTCCAACGCCGGCACGGGCCCGGCCTGATGGAACCGATTGCTTCGCCGCACGCACCTGGCGGTGCTCGGGTGCTGGTCATTGCGGATTCGCTGGCGCTTCCTCGCGGCGACATCGACTATTCGCAAACCTGGCCGGCCATGTTGGCAGCTCGTGTGCCGCAGATCGCGTGGATCAATCGCGCCCAGCGCCTCTCCACCACGGAGCGGCTCAACGACGAGGGCAACAGCGGCGCCGACTGCCTCGATTTCTATCAGCCCCAGCTGGTCATCCTCCAGCTCGGCATCTGCGACTGCGCACCCCGCGTGTTGAGCAGGCGGACCGCCGCCTTCATTCATCGCCTACCGCTCGGCCTAGGTCGCCGCATCCCGATCCAGCTGGAGCGTCTGCGCGGCCGAAAGGCTGGCAACTGCTTTGTTTCCCTTGCGGCTTACGAGGCGAACCTGCGCGCCTATGTCGCGCGCGCCGCGCGCAGCGGGACGAGCGTCGTCGCCATCTCGATCATGCCCGCGACTCGGTTGCTCCGGCAGAAGAATCCCGGCGTCGTTCCACAGATCGCCTCGTACAACGCCGTGCTCGACAGCCTCGCGTCCGAATTCGCCAACTTCGAGGTTGTCCATCCGCTGCAAGCCGGCGCATCGGTCGACGACTTCTTCGTCGACGGCTATCACCTCAACGAGCGCGGCGCAAGGCTGGTGGCGGATCGCCTTGAGCCTTTGGCCGTCGGCACCGCTGCCTCGCACGCGAGGAATGCCTGACTGACGGCGCCACCATGCTCTACGCGCTCGTCAACAACGACTACCAGCTGCACGCCCTTCGCCGTCACGGCATCGAGGCGCTCGGCGGGCCGGATGGCGTTGCGTTAATCCTCGTGCCGCACGCACTCTCGCTGCCGCTAGACGCGCGCGACTTTCACTCGGTCCATCGCTTCGACACGCCGCTAGGCCGCAGTCGAATGCCATTCACCTTGTGGCGCTATGGCGGTCTGGCGCGCGATGTCGCGCGCAGCCTGGCGCCGCGGCCCACCGACACGCTGCTGTTCTTCACCGAAACGGAATGGCTCAATCAGATTGTTGTCCAGCATTTCCATCGCGGTGGCGCTCGCGTGGTGATGCTGGAGGATGGCGGGTTCGCCACCTACATCCCGATGGCCGTGCGGGAGAGCGAGCCGCTGAGCCTGCGTGAACGCTGCGTCCAGGCAGCCTATCGCCTGCTGCCTGCATTGCGACGCAGCCGCCTTTTCAAGGTCAACGGTCAGGCGTTCCCGCGCCTTCCCGACGATTCGATTGACGCGATCGGTCTGTACCAGGACGTCGGCTTGCAACGCCAGGTCGATGTCTGTCGTGTGCTGAAGCCGTCCCGCAAGATCTGCGAGCTTCGCCAGGGCTCCGTGATCTTCCTGAACGAACGGATGTACGACCACTACCAGGACGCGGAGCATTACCTTGCCGGCCTGCGTCGGCTCATGGCCCCGCTGGTCCAGGGCTTCGAGAAGGTGTATTTCAAGTATCACCCGCGCGAGCCCGACGAGTGGAAGCACCGCATCGGGACGCTGCTGGCGGGTGAATTCCCATCGATCGAGCTGATCGATCGCGCAGGGACCGTTGAAAACATGATTCTCGATTACCGCCCCGAAGTACTCGCCTCGTACTTCTCGGCCGGGCTCCTGAGCATTGAATACCAGGGCATCGAGCCGCTCTATCTCTACCATCTGCTCGACGACCTGAAGGACCAGCCCGTTTTCATGATCGCGACTCGCATTCTTGGGTCCTGGGGCTATCGCTTCGTTCGATCGGGCGACGAGATCAAGACCGGCTATCGCAGCGGCATCACCTCCGACCACCCGGGCACCTGCACCCCACTTCGCCAGTTCCTCCAGTCGTCAGAACCTGCGACCTTGGCGGCGTCGCACTCTTCCTCATATTGAATCGATCATGGACTCCAAGACCATCGCCGTCGTCGGCCTGGGATATGTCGGCCTTCCGCTGGTTGTCGAATTCGGCAAGCTAGGCCCAACCATCGGCTTCGACATCGCGCGCGACAAGGTCGAGAAATGCCGCGAGGGCACCGACCCGTCGCGCGAGCTGAGTGACGATCAAGTCCGCGCGGCCAGTCTGGCCACCTACACGTACGACCCGGCGGAACTCGGTGCAGCCGACGTCATCATCGTCGCCGTTCCGACACCGGTCGACGAAGCGCACGTGCCTGATTTCAGTCCCTTGATTGGTGCGTCCACGAGCGTCGGCCGGCACATGAAGCGCGGCACGGTCGTCGTCTACGAATCGACCGTCTATCCGGGCGCCACCGAGGAGGTTTGCATTCCCGTGCTCGAGCGGGAGTCCGGCCTGAAATGGAAGCAGGACTTCTTTGTCGGCTACAGCCCTGAGCGCATCAATCCGGGCGATCGCGAACACACGCTGACTAAGATCGTCAAGATCGTTTCGGGAGACACGCCACAAACGCTCGACATTGTCGCCGAGACTTACGAGCGGATCATCGTTCCCGGCGTTCATCGCGCTGCGAGCATCAAGACGGCCGAGGCCGCCAAGGTCATCGAGAACACCCAGCGCGACCTGAACATCGCACTGATGAACGAACTCGCCGTGATCTTCGACCGGATCAGCCTGGACTCCACCGAAGTGCTCGAGGCCGCCGGGACCAAGTGGAACTTCCTCAAATTCAAGCCGGGTCTTGTCGGTGGCCATTGCATCGGTGTCGATCCCTACTATCTGACGCACAAGGCGGAAATGCTGGGCTATCACCCCCAGGTCATCCTCGCAGGCCGCCGCATCAATGACGGCATGGGCAAGTTCATTGCCGAACAGACCATCAAGCGGATGATTTCTGCCGGGTCCGTCGTCAAAGGTGCCTCGGTGAACGTGCTGGGCCTGACCTTCAAGGAGGACTGCGCCGACCTCCGCAACTCCAAGGTCATCGATGTGATCAGCGAGCTCGCGAGCTATGGAATCAAGGTGCATGTCGCGGATCCGGAAGCCGATCGCGCCGAGGCGGACCGCGAGTACGGCGTCCGACTCACACCCGTGGCGAAACTGCTCGCGGCGAACGCGCTGGTCGTGGCCGTCGCACATCGTTCGTATCGCGACCTGACCGTTGCCGACGTTAGGCGCCTGCTGGCACCCGGCGGCGTTCTCATCGACGTCAAGGCCTGCCTGCCGAGGGAGACCTTCGAGCAAGCCGGGTTCCATGTCTGGCGGCTGTGATGCGGGCCATCCAAGTGAAATATCAAGAATGACTGGCAACGAATCTAGCCGGCCGCTGCGAATCCTGCATCTGGGGAAGTACTTCTATCCGGATTCAGGCGGCATCGAGACCGTGACCAAGGACATTGCCCAGGGCGCCGCCCGCGCCGGCAACGACGTGACCGTGCTCTGCTTCGGGCATGTCGACCGCCCGCTCGAGGAACGGTGCTGCGACGTGCACGTTTTGAGGGTCCCCATCTGGAAGCTAACGGCATCGCAACCCATCGGCTGGCAGTACTTGCGCGAATTCCGGCGCAAGGTGGGCGCTTTCGACATCGTGCACGTCCATGTGCCCAACATGCTGGCGGCCCTGGCGGTGACCGTGACGCGCATTCCGGGGCGAGTCGTCGTCCATTGGCATAGCGATGTGGTTGGCAAGGGATTGCTCGGCAAGCTCATGCGGCCGTTGGAGTGGCTCATGCTGCGCCGTGCCGACGCGATCGTGACCACCTCGTGCCACTATGCCAAGGCGTCGCCGACCCTGAGCGGCTTCGGCGCAAAGCTCCATGTCATCCCGATCGGCATCGCCGACGCAGCGGTCTTCCAGGATGTCGACGACGACACTTCATCGGGTGTGGAAGAGGCGGCGCGCGCCTTGTCCGCCGATCTGCCTGACAACACCCAAATCATCCTGGCGGTCGGACGGCTCGTCGCCTACAAGGGCTTTGACGTCCTGGTGCAGGCGGCTCGCCAGTTGCACTCCGACTGCCGGGTGATCATCGTCGGCGGTGGCGAGCGCCTGCAGGAGTTGGGCTCGCAGGTCCGTGCGCAAGGGCTGTCCGGCCGCGTGATCCTCGCGGGCCGTCTCGACGACGAAAGCCTGCGCTCGCTGTTTCAGCGCGCCGCCGTGTTCTGCCTGCCGTCGGTGTCCCGCGCGGAGGCCTTTGGCGTCGTGTTGCTGGAGGCAATGGCGCATGGACTCCCCATCGTGGCATCCGACATCGCAGGATCGGGCGTTCCCTGGGTCAACCGGCATCTCGAGACGGGCCTGAATGTTCCGGTCGGAGATGCATCGGCATTGGCATCGGCGCTGACACAACTGCTTGCAGACCCGGATCAGCGCCTACAGATGGGGCATCGTGCGCGCCAGCGCTTCGAAACGGAATTCACGGCCGAACTGGCCACGCAGCGCTTCCTCGATCTGTATCGTCGATTGGCAGAATGCGTGCCGGCGGAGCTTGCCACGTGAGCGCTCTCACTAGATCCGCGCGCTTCGGCCTCTGGCCTCGCCTGCGCAATCTGGCAGCGAGAGCCCGCTCGCTGCTCGTCTATCTGTCGTTCTCCTCTGCGTCCAATGCGGTCGGCCTGCTGACGACGCTGTTCATGATTCGCCACGTGATGCCCCAGGAGTTCGGGCGACTCGCCATCACACTGGGGGCGCTAGTGGTCGTCAACCCGGTCATCTCGTTCGGAGCGGACAACCTCATTGCCATCAACAAGACGAAGATGCCGCCGGAAGACTACGAGTCATTCCGGCGCGCCTACAGCAACTTCGCGCTGCTGATCTACGTCGTCGCGCAGGCGTTGACACTGGCCGTCTGGTTAACGACGGGGTGGGGTGACGTGCTCGTGCTGCTCGTGCCGCTCATGGCAATAACGAAATTCTTCGTCAACATGGCCAGCATCGAGTACGTGATGGAACAACGCGCCGTCGCCTACGGGCTGGTTCAGTTCCTTACCACCCTGGTCGCAGCCATAGTAACGATCGTTCTGGTGCTATGGGTGTCACCACGTGCTGAATCGAGAGTGGCGGCGCTGATGCTGGCGGACATTGCCTTGCTGGTCGTTCGATATGGCGCAAAGCCTGCCTTCTTGCTGTCCTGGCGCTTCGAAAGTACGACGTTTGTCCGCATCATGAAGTTCGGTGCCCCGCTGATGTTTTCCATTGCACCCGCCTATTTGATCAACGAGGCAGACAAGGTCGTCGTCGCGCGGACCTTGGACCTCGGGGCTGCCGGCATTTATGGTGCGGCGTGTACTATTGCAGGTTTCATGTTGACCTTCATCATGGCCCTGCTGAACGCGACCGTGCCCAACATCATGGCCGCGCTCAAGGAAGGCCGTGAAACGCCGCCCCGTACGGCGATGCGCTATGCCATGAAGTTCACCGGCCTGACTTTTGCCTTCGCTATCGTCTTCCTGCTCGCCTACACGCTTGCGGCCAAGTACCTCATGCCGGCCCGCTATGCCGCCGCGATCCCTGTGGTGTACGTACTTGTCGGAATGATGCAAATGCGGAGCTTCTACGCCGTTGTTGGCACGATTACCGACTATTTCGGCATGACGACGGAAAAACTCGTCGGCTTTGTTCTCGGTGCGGCATTCAGCCTGGGCAGCATGCTCCTGCTCGTTCCTCGCCTGGGCCTGTTCGGTGCGGCATTCGGCATCGGAATGGGATACGCGGCGCTGGGCGGATGGCTGATGCTGTGCCTGCTTCGTCGACAAAAATCTCTGCACCCATAAGAAACCGATGGCCAAGATACTGCTCCCGCTTCTTGCTGCGCTGCGAGCCGACAACTGGGTTGTCGCGTGGGCTTCGCTGCTCGCGCAACTGCGCGTCCAGCGCTTTCGCTCGCGCGGCATTGAACTGACCTTTGTTCCGCAAGGCGGCTACAAGTTCGACATCGTCGGTGATCTAGCGAAGTTCGAAATTGATCCGACCAGCCACATCAAGTCCGACACCTTCATCGAATGCAGCGGCGGTGTTCGCATCGGCAAGTATTTCCACGCGGGCCGCGGTCTGACGATTTTCTCCACCAACCACAACTACCGGAGCGATCGCAAGATCCCTTACGACGACATCGAAATTCCGGGCCCGGTGGTAATCGGCGATTGCGTCTGGGTCGGTGCCAACGTGTCGATTGTTCCCGGCGTGACCATCGGCGAAGGCGCCGTGGTCGCCATGGGCGCGGTCGTTACGCGTGACGTGCCGGCCGGCGCGGTGATTGCCGGCAATCCGGCACGCGTCGTGGGCCAGCGTGACATGGCCGTCTATCAACAGCTCAAAGCCCAGGGCCAGTTCGGCTGAAAATTGGAGTCCTATGACCATGATTGAAGAAATTCGCTACGACGATACCGTCATGGCGTTAATCCTGCGGCGCGACTTCAAGGCGGCGGGGATCAAGTTCCTCACACCCGATTCCTATTCGCAGCAGCTCGGCTACATGAACCGGCCGCAGGGCTATGTGATCAAGCCGCACGTGCACAATCTCGTCAGCCGCGAGGTTCACTACACGAACGAGGTGCTCTTCATCAAGAGTGGCCGCGTGCGCGTCGACTTCTACGACACCGAGCAGCAGTATCGCGAGAGCCGCGTTCTGGAATGCGGAGACATCATCCTGCTGATCGTCGGCGGCCATGGCTTCGAGATGCTCGAGGCCAGCGAGATCGTGGAGGTCAAGCAAGGCCCCTACGTCGGCGAACACGACAAGATCCGCTTCGAGCCCGTGCCGGCCGGCCAGGTCAAGTTGCCGGGCCACTGAGCGACCAGCTTCCCCATCGACAAGACTCGCAGAAAGACAGCGACATGATCCCCGTGAACCAACCGCTGCTGGACGGCAACGAGAAGCGCTACTTGCTGGAGTGCATCGAGTCCGGCTGGATTTCATCCGAAGGGCCGTTCATCAAGGCCTTCGAGGAGAAGTTCGCAGCCCGCTTCAACCGCAAGCACGCGATCGCCGTTTCCAATGGCACGGCGGCACTGGACGCTGCGATTGAGGCGCTGGGCATTGGCCCTGGCGACGAGGTCATCATGCCCTCGTTCACCATCATTTCCTGCGTGATGCAGATCGTTCGAAATGGTGCCAAGCCGGTGCTGATCGATGCCGATCCGCGCACCTGGAACATGGACGTGAGTGCCATCGAAGCCCGCATCACGCCGCGCACGAAGGCCATCATGGCGGTTCACATCTACGGCCTGCCGGTCGACATGGACCCGCTGCTGGAACTCGCCCGCAATCACGGGCTGAAGGTCCTGGAGGACTCGGCCCAGATGCATGGCCAGACCTACAAGGGCCGTGCCTGCGGTAGCTTGGGCGACATCAGCACCTTCAGCTTCTATCCGAACAAGCACATCACGACCGGTGAAGGCGGCATGATCGTCACGGACAGCGACGAACTGGCCGAGCAATGCCGCAGCCTGCGCAATCTGTGCTTCAAACCGGAGAGCCGCTTCGTTCACGATCGTCTCGGCTGGAATCTGCGCATGACCAGCATGCAGGCCGCGCTGGGGCTCGCGCAACTCGAGCGGCTCGACGAATTCGTCGCACGCAAGCGCCGCATGGGGACGTTGTACCAGGAATTGCTGGGTGATCTGGAAGGCGTGCAACTGCCGTTGGCTTCGACAGACTACGCCATCAGCATTTATTGGGTATTCGGCTTGGTGCTGGACGAGCGCCTGGGCCTGACCGGCGCGGAGGCGATGAAACGCTTGGCCGCCGAAGGCATTGGCAGCCGCCCGTTCTTCTATCCGATGCATCAGCAACCCGTGCTGCACAAGATGGGCGCCATCGCCGATTCGGACCACTGCCCGGTTTCCGAAAGGCTGTACGAGCGCGGCTTCTACATCCCGAGCGGCATGGCTTTGACCGAAGACCAGATCCGCACAGTCGCTGCCACGGTACGCCGCGTCCTGAATCCCTGAATGAAGAAGGCCCAATCCCCCGTCGTTATCGTCGACCTGCGCACTTGGCCATGGACTGGCATTGGCCGGGTCACCCGCGGCATCTTCCAGTGCGCGCGCGAACTCGAAGCCGAGTTCGAGATTCAGTACGTCATTAACGACGACACTGTCGTTCCCGACGGCCTACCGAATCTTGTCCGCTTTCGTTCGCTGCCGTTCGGTCGGGGGGAGCAGATGGAATTCCGCCGGCTGTTCGCCCGGCTGGGCGACCGGCGCATGATCTTGCACTCGCTCAACTTCAATGTGCCGCTGCTTCTGCCGAAGCGGGTGCGCCAGATCGCGCACTTCTACGATGTGCTGATCGACACCGGCGAATTCCGCACGCCACTGCATCGCCTGGCTTACAACGCCTACGTGTGGAGCCTGCGCCGCCATCGCGCAACGATCCTCGCGCAGTCGGACTACACGGCGCAGCAGATCGCGAAACACCATCCGTTTCATGAAGTGATTGTCTGCCCGCACGGCTACCGCAACTACATGGAGCCGCGCGAAGCCGACCTCAAGGCGGCCTACGGCCTGGAGCGGCCGTATTTCCTGTACATCGGCCTGAACAAGCCGCGCAAGAACCTGGACGGATTGTTGGCCGCCTATGGGAGGGCCTTGCAGGCCAATCCAGCGATCGCCTACGACCTGGTTGTCTGCGGTCCGATCTTCGATCGCACGTCCATGGGCTTCGACATCCGCGCGGCGGTCGATGCCGACCCGCTGCTTGCCGGGCGCGTCCATCTGCTGGGCTTCATCCCCGAGGAGCATCTGTACGCGATCTACCGACAGGCCAGCCTATACGTCGTCCCAAGCCATCTGGAGAGCGGCTACAGCTACCCGGCCCTCGAAGCGCTCACGACCGGAACACCGGTCCTGCTCAACAAGGTGGACATGTACAACTACGCTTCCGAAAGCGGCGGCGTGTTCTTTTTCGATGGCAGCCGATCCACCGGCTCGGAGAGCCTGGCCGATGTATTGGCCAAGATGCTCGCCTGTTCGAACATCGACCGGATCGACCCGGCGCAGTGTGATGTGCTCCACCGATTCTCCTGGGAGCGTGTTCGAGACACGATGAAGGCCCTGTACGGACGACCATGACGCCTTATTTTCTCGTCTTCGGCTGGTTCCTCGCCATCTGCCTGGTGCTGGAGACGACAGGCAGCCATCGCAGCCTCACACGTACCGAGCGCTGGCTGCTGCTGCTGCCTCTCGCGGTCTTCTCGATCATGTATGCGGGGCGCATCGGTACCGACGTCGAGAGCTACCGCGAGCTGTTCGACCAGGCCGAGCAATTCCCGCTCGAGCCCGGGTTCTCGATGCTGATGATCGCGGCGAAATGGTTGGGACTGAATTACACCAGTTTCACCCGCGTGCTCGCCGCAGTGCAGATTCTGTTGCTGGGATCAGTCGTGATGCGCTTGCGCGATCCTTTGTTCTTTCTCCTTTTCTACTTCAGTTCCTTCTTCCTCAACTTCCAGTTCAATGCAATCCGCAACTCGCTTGCGCTGCTGGTAGTCGCGGCCATGTACGTTCGTCTTTTGCAGCCCCGTTTCAGCACGCTGTTGGCATCGACCGTCATTCACTATTCATCGCTCATCACGCTCGGACTCCAACGGCTCGCACTGAGCCGGCGCCAGTGGCTGGTGATAGCACTCGTGATCGTGGCGTCCTGCGGAGTCTCGCTGATCTGGCTGCAACCTGACCTACTGGGACCGCAGTTTTCCGAACTATTCGTCTATCGCGGCTATCTGGACCAGGAGTATGAAAGCAAGACCGTCTATCCAGCGCTCCTGTTGAAACTTGCCGTCGTGTGGTTGCTCTACCGCAATGGCGGCAATCGCTTCTACATGGCCGCCTACGCCGTTCTGGTCATCCTTATCCACGCGATCAGCCCTGTGCTGAGTCGCTTGAGCGACCTGGTGCTGTTCCTGACCGCGCTCGACTTCTGTCTGCGCCACCGGCTCGAACGTCGGCGCCTGCTGGCCATCGGGCTGACGCTGACGCTAGTGGCGAGCAGTCTGCTCATCCCATGGAGCGATTGCCAGGAGGGCGGCGGCGAAAACTGGTGCCTGTCCGGTCCCGGCTCCCGCTGAAGCCGCCGCGCGCTCGCAATGTTTGTTGAAATGCCACTGCCGAAGTAATACCGCCCATGATCGATGTCAGCGTCATCATTCCGACCTTCAATCGTCGTCAGGATCTGCCAATCGCACTCGACAGCGTCTTGGGGCAACCCGGCGTCAATGTCGAGTGCATTGTTGTCGATGATCGCTCGAGCGACGGCACAGTCGAATACATCAGGGAAAGGTACAAAAATCATCCGCTGACCGTCATTGAGAAGCCCCGTCGAAGCGGCCCTCAGTCGAGCCGGAATCTCGGTATGAACGCCGCGCAGGGGGAGTTCGTGACCTTCCTGGACTCGGACGACTACTTCGAGCCCGACACCCTCAGGAAACGCGTGCAGCATTGCCGCGACGGGGGGCTCGATGCATTGTTCTCCGGCTATTGCGTGAAGTTCGTCGGTCGTCGATGGGACTTGGTGAAGAACGTGCGCACGGAGGCGAGGAACTGCCCCGCCGACTACGCGGCCGCGCTGCGCGACTTCAAGATCGCGCCGATGATCACCATCATGTATCGGCGCAGCGCGCACGAAAACCTGAAACTCGACGAGAGCCTCGCATCCGGGCATGACGACGACCTAGCGCTGCACCTGATCCGCTCTTGCCGCTTCGCGTTCGACGACATTCCGTCGGCCACCATCATCCAGCATGTGGGCGAACGCGTTGCCACCCCACGGAACCTGATGATCGGCGACGCGCAATTGCTCAAGAAGTACGCCGCCGACATTGCCATGGCCCACGGTGTCCGGTACCTTACTCGCCGCCGTGCGCAGGCGCTGGCCGGACTCTGGAGCGCGGGGCAATTCGATCGATCTGCGTTGCTTGCCCCAGAGCGTCCCGGCGAGGGCTCGCTCGCTGCCGCGTTCGCGCTCGGGGCGGCGTACCTGCCGGGTCGCATGTTGAGGATGCTTCGCAAGCGACTCCTGATGGCCGCAGTTCGTGCGGCGCTCTAAGAATCATGAATACCGTTTCCGAACCCGCCCCGATCCGCCATGTTTTCGTCCTGATTCCCACCCACAATCGGCGCGACATTCTTTGTGCAACCTTGGCCAAGGTGCGAGCACAGCTGCCCGCTGAAGCCGCGCGCCTGATCGTCGTCGACGCAGGATCGAGCGACGGCACCTCAACGGCCGTGACGGCCGCATGCCTGGCTGCGGAAGTCGTCCCGGGCGACGCCAGCATGTGGTGGACGGCGACGGTGAATCACGGCCTCAAGCACATCGCTCGCACCGCCCGCGCCGGCGACGTCGTCATCCTGATGAACGACGACATCGATCTTGACCAGCGGGCCTTGCTGCGCCTGTTGGACGCCGCGTCGCAAGAGCCGAACGCCGTCATCGGTGCCGTCAACGTGGTCCATCGCCCCGGCGATGTGCCGCGGGTCTACTTCTGTGGGGGGCACTATGACCTCGTCACGGCGCGACACAAGGCCAATATCGCGCAAGGCACGGAGTGGCATGCGCCCGCCTCGCGCTTCCTGGACACGGATTTTCTTTACGGGCGCCTGATGATCATCCCGTGGGCCGCCTTCGAGCCGGGCTGCCGATTCGACGAGCAGGCCTTTCCACAGTACTGCGCCGACGAAGACTTTACCTTCGGCGCTAAGCGGCGCGGTTTCCGCGTGTTCGTCGACGGCCATAGCGTTGTCTACGTGAACGAGGAGACCACGGCCCGTTTCAGCATGAGCTTTGCAAAGGTCGGCTGGCGGGGCGTCCGTAAAGCGCTGACGGCATTCAACTCCTGCTACAACTGGCGGCAAGGCTGGGCGTTTGCACGCAGATACGCCCGGTGGCCTCTTCTGTTTTTCGCCTGCCGATACGCTATTATTTTAATCAACGAGAATCTGCGGACTGCACGGCAATGATTGCCAAAAACTGACCACATGTCCCACAAGGTGTAGAGTATGTTTCCAGCATTTGGATATGTCGATTCGGCAATTAAATTAGGCGACTATTGCCGCGCCTGCCTGTTGGACGATGAGAGAACTCACCCTCCCAAAGTCGGCAACAAAACGTGGGAGATTTATAAATGCCTGCGCCTGACTGACGAACTGATCAGAATCTTCGATGAGCTGGATGTGTTCAAGGCAGCCGCCGAGGCAGGGTACCGACTGCGCGAAGAGCCGCACCTGATCCGCTGGACCTATACTGGATCCAATAGAGGCGCTGCTGATCACTATCATCATGACGGCCACTTTGGCAAAGGTGGGCAGGTCAGCCTGATGCTTTTGCTCGAAGAAAATGTTGGGAAAACTCATATGCGAATTATTCCAAATTCGCGAAAGAGTTTTGGTCGCAAAGTCTATGACGCCCTTTGGAAAATTCCATTCAAAGGGCGAGGTCGGCTTTTCAGACTCAACGACTGGTTTATTGAAAAATTCAACAAACCGATCAAACTAGAAGGCCCGAAGGATCGTTTGTATTTTTTCAATGCGGGCGATAACTTGCACAAGGCATTCCCGGTATCAGGTACCACGCGTACAATTTTCCACCTGAATCTGACTCTCTTTGAGAGCAGGCTATCAGCGCAGGACCTTAGTTTTTGCGATCGAACCAATCATTCGATGCATTGGGCTCAATTACTGAGCCTCTCGCCAAATAAAGCTTGAGGCGGGCCGGCCAATCTTTGGCTTTCGTCGAGCAGATCGGCTCGGCTACTCGGCAGGCGCAACTCGATTTTCGGCAATTCCCTGCGACTTGCGATCAGTTCCGCTACCCGCCATTGGAATGGCGTATCCACCTCGATGGACTCTTCTTCGTCGTGGGCAAGGTAGGGGATGGTATTTTCGGTAATGAGCTGGCCGCCCTGCCGCACTTGTTCAGCCGAGAACACATAGATCAGGCCGTTCAGCGTCACGGCCGGACTAAGGTCTTGAGACCGGGTCCGCAGCGCATCCCAGCCGAGCATCGGAATCATGTTGTCGTTCTCGATGAAGAACGACCACGCAGGATGCCCATGGGCCATTGGCATGACACTCACGACCGGATGGCGTTCAGCGCTCGATTGCTCAAGGAATCTGCGCACTGCACCTTTGATCGTGCCGATCGTTCTAAATGGACTGGTCGGCTGAAGCAACACGACAATGTCGAATGCTCCACGATCTCTCTCGTGCGAGAGGAGCGCATGCTGCAGAACCAGCGCTGTCGGTGCAGTGTCGCTAGCCAGCGCCGCGGGGCGCACCCAAGGGGCAGAGACTCCCAATCGATTCGCGATGGCGATTGCTTCAAGGTCGTCCGACGAAACCAGTACATCGTCGAAGACGCAACTCTTAATCGCCGTATCGATCGTCCAAGCAATGAGCGGAACACCCTGCAGCAGCTTGATATTTTTGTGCGGTAGACGCTTGCTATTTCTCCTTGCCGGAACGATAGCAAGAATTTTTACGGATTTTGACAATGATGCTGGAATCATCCGCGCTCTTAACGTCTAAGCAATCTGAACCACCTGCCCCACACGCCAAGCAGCGACCCATAGTCGGACAACGAAAGAGTGATTCTGAGACTCACCACTTATCGAATCCATCCGTCTCGCATTGCAAATCAAAAAATGTGCATTAGCGCGCTGATCGCTGACAGATCATTTTCGGAAGAAATTACAAACCCCCACAGAGAATCATGGCTGCGGCCAACGCACCAGCAGGTTGGCATCCCGGCGCCCAACTCTGCACCGCATTTGCGCCGACCTCGCACTTTTGCACGACAGCTTTCCCACAGCTTGTTTAAATATTTTCGCAGCGTAAAGACATGTGGGGATGCGCTAAGCACCTGCACTCCCGCGCAGGTCATTGGCCGAAAGCCGTTCGGCTGAGGGCTAAGTGCAGCCAGCCCGCTACTGCGGCTCTTCAGTGCCTTTGACTCTGGTATTCGGGGAGCAGACTCGAGAGCGCCGCACGAATGGAGGCATCATGCAGAACCTCGGACGCTTCCAGCGCCTCGCGAATCCACGCAAGCGCTTGGCCTGCAGCGAGCCCGTCGTCGAGACGGGCAATGCGCAAACGATCGAATCGCGTAGGCAGCGTCGAGTCCGAGTCGGCCAACAATTCTTCGTAGAGTTTTTCGCCGGGCCGCATTCCAGTGAACTCGAGTCGGATCTCATCAGCACCACGCCCTGAAAGCCGAATCATGTCCCGAGCCAGATCAACAATCCTCACGGGCTCCCCCATGTCGAGCACGAGTACCTGCCCGGCTTCACCAATCGCGCAGGCCTGCACCACCAACCTCGCCGCCTCCGGAATCGTCATGAAGTAGCGCGTGATGTCCGGATGCGTCACCGTCACCGGCCCGCCCTTCGCGATCTGCTCCTTGAACTTCGGAATCACGCTCCCGCTCGACCCCAGCACATTCCCGAAGCGCACGGCCATGAACTTGGTCACATGCCCCTGCCCCGCCATATGGCTGATGACCAGCTCGGCCGCGCGCTTGCTGGCACCCATGACGTTGGTCGGGTTGACGGCCTTGTCCGTCGAGATCAGCACAAAGCGCTCCACGCCGGACTCCGCCGCTGCCTGGCAAGCGTTGTAGGTGCCAAGCGTGTTGTTGCGCACGCAGGCCCAGGCGTTCTCTTCCTCCATCAGCGGCACATGCTTGTACGCCGCCGCGTGGAAGACGATCTGCGGCTTGTACTTGCCGAACACAAAGCGCAGGTGCTCCAGGTCCTTGACGTCGCCCACCAGCCGCACGAGCGGGATGTGCGGGAACTTCTCGCTGAGTTCCTGCTCGATGGTATAGAGCGCGAACTCCGAGAGTTCGTAAAGCACGATCTTCTGCGGACCATAGCGCGCGACCTGGCGGCACAGCTCGCTGCCGATGCTGCCGCCGGCGCCAGTAATCAGCACGACCTTGCCCGACAGGCATTCGCTGATGCCGCCTTCGTCCAGCTGCACCGGCTCGCGGCCGAGCAGGTCTTCGGGCTCGATGTCGCGCACCTGGTCGACGCGGCGGCCGGTCAGCAGTTCCTCGCTGCTCGGCACCGTCAACACATGCAGGCCGGTGCGGCCGGCAATGTCGAGCGCGCGGCGGCGTGCCGCGCGATCCGCCGAAGGCATGGCGACGATCAGGTGCGTGATGCCATGCATCTGCGCCATCGCGGGCGCGTCTTCGAGCTTGCCGATCACGGGGATGCCAGCCACGCGCGCGCCGGCCTTCACCATGTCATCGTCCAGCCAGCCCACCACTGTGAAGCCCTGGTGCTGGATGCCCGCCACCGCCAGGCGCCCGGCTTGGCCGGCGCCCATGACGAGCGCGCGGTGCGTTTCCTTGGCCGTGCCGCTGATGCGTCCGCGCATGTGCTCGTAAAGCATGCGGTAGCCCATGCGCATCATGGCCAGGCCGATGACGCAGAACACAGGATGCAGGGCCAGCACCGCGCGCGGGATGCCACTCAGGTGGGCCATCAGCACGATGGTGGCGCCGACCAGCCCGGCCAGCGCGCAAGCCGCCGTCAAGCGCTTGACTTCGCCGAAGCCACTGAAGCGCCACATGCCCTTGGGCACCTGGAAGAGCCACAACACGCAGACATAAAGCAGCACGAGGCCGGCCAGCACGCTCGCGTCGTAGCTCGGGCGCTCGATCAGCCAATTGCGGAAGCCGAGGCGAAACAGGTAGGTCGCCTGCCAGGCGAGCACGATGACGACGGCGTCGAGCAGCAACGAAAGCCGCTCGCGCTGCGGGCGCAGCCGGGTGAGGAAGGCGTCGAGGGTGAGCCAGAACATGGGGCGGTATTGTCGCTGCGATAAAGGCCAATCCCGGGCTTCATGCCCCCATGCGAAGATTGGCGTCGTACGCTCCGCCCGATGTAGTCCTCCACGGAGCTGATGTTCATGGGCCTGCCTGCCGTGCAATCCAAGATGACCGCCGCTGAATACCTGGCCTGGGAGGCCGAGCAGCCCGAACGGCATGATTTCGTGGGGGGCGAGGTGTATGCCATGTCCGGGGCGGAAGCGCGGCACGTGATGGTTGCCGGCAACCTCTACATGGCCCTGCGCCAGCACCTGAAGGGAAGCCCCTGCCGGACCTTCATGTCCGACATGAAGCTGGCCGCCGCGGACGATTCGGCCTACTTCTACCCGGATGTCTTCGTGACCTGCAGCACCGTGGACCGCGCCGATCCGCTGATCATGCATGAGCCCACGCTCTTGGCGGAAGTGCTTTCGCCCGCCACGGCGGCCTACGACCGCGGCCAGAAGTTCGCTCACTACCGCGACATCTCAAGCCTGCACGAAGTTGTCTTCGTCGACGTCGACACGCGCCGCGTCGACGTGTTCCGTCGCAATTCCGAGGCGCTGTGGGTGCTGCATCCCTTCGGGCCCGGCGAGACGGTCCGGCTCGCCAGTGTCGAGCTGGACATCAGCGCCGACGCGCTCTTCGACGACGTCGACGATCCGGCCTGATCAGCCCCACACGGCGCGCACCGTGCGCCAGATGATGTGCAGGTCGCCCGCCAGATCGTGCTGGCGCGCATAGGCCGTCGCAAAGGCCAGCTTGGCGGGCATGATGACCTCGACGTACTCGCGTTCCGGATCGCTTGCCTGCGCCAGCAGGTCGCTCTCATTGCGGTATTCGAGCGAAGCCAGGTCGGTGATGCCCGGCCGCACCGAGAGCACGATGTCCCGCAACTCCGTCGGATACAGCGCCACGTAGCGCGCGACCTCGGGCCGCGGGCCGACAAAGCTCATGGCGCCGCGCAGCACGTCCCAAAGCTGCGGCAGTTCGTCGAGCTTGGCCGCGCGGATGAAGCGGCCGGCGCGCGTGATGCGCGGGTCGGCGCCGACGGTGATCTGCGCGCCCGCGTTGTCGACGCGCATGCTGCGGAACTTGTGGATCAGGAAAGGCTGGCCGAAGCGGCCGATGCGCTCTTGCCTGAACAGCACCGGCCCAGGCGAGTCGAGCTTGATCCAGACGGCCACGAGCAGCAGCACGGGCGCAAGCAGCAGCAGGCCCGCTGCGGCCAGGATCAGGTCGAAAAGGCGCTTGCCCACGGATTCCGCCGCGCTGGCTCAGCCGAGCAGGATGTCGCGCACCGTCGCGATCACGCGCTCGACGTCGGCGTCCTTCATGGCCGTGTACAGCGGGATGCTGACCATGGTCTCGTAAGCCTTCTGCGAATGCGGGAAGCGTTCGGGCTTGAGCTCGTAGCGGTCGCGCCAGTACGGCTGCAGGTGCAGCGGGATGTAGTGAACGCTGCAACCGATGCCCGCGGCGAACATGCGCTCGATGAACTCGTCGCGCGTCACGCGGGCGCCGTCGGCCAGGCGCAGCACGTAGAGATGCCAGGAGTGCGTGTCGCCCTCGGGCGCGCGCGGCGGCAGGATCAGCGGCAGGTCGGCAAAGGCCGCGTGATAGGCCTGCGCGATGTCCTCGCGGCGCCGCTGGAAGCCCGGCAGGCGCTTGAGCTGCTGCCAGCCCAGCGCCGCGGCGATGTCCGTCATGTTGTACTTGAAGCCGGGCGCGACGATCTCGTAGTACCAGCTCGGCACCTTGGCCGTGAAGCGGTCGAAGGCATCGCGGTTCATGCCGTGCAGGCGCATCACGCGGGCGCGCTTGGCCAGCGCCGCATTGCGCGTCACGAGCATGCCGCCCTCGCCCGTCGTCATCGTCTTGTTGGCGTAGAAGCTGAAGACCGTGGCGTCGCTGCCCAGCGTGCCGATCAGCTCCTTCTCGATCGTCGTCGGCAGCGCGTGGGCCGCGTCCTCCAGCACGCGCAGGCCGTGGCGGCGCGCGATGTCGAGGATCTC
>Ga0213872_10000488_pt1 | contig 31681 bp, 23 predicted proteins | sample VelepicomBERX_R2_FD_160071 | JGI IMG/M metagenome (GOLD analysis project Ga0213872, IMG submission 160071) | Rhizosphere microbial communities from Vellozia epidendroides in rupestrian grasslands, the National Park of Serra do Cipo, Brazil - RX_R2 | ecosystem: Host-associated > Plants > Roots >...
CATCACCCAAACTTCGATCCGATCGCCTTCACCATCCCTCTGGGGTCGTTTTCCTGGCCGGTGCATTGGTACGGCATCATGTATCTGGTTGCATTCATCCAGTTTCTGGTTCTGGGCCGGGTGCGCATCAGGCAGCCGCATATCGCAGCAGCCGGATGGAAGTTTGAGGATCTCGACGACATGCTGTTTTACGGTGTATTAGGCGTCGTGATCGGCGGACGGCTGGGCGAAGTCTTTCTCTACGAGCCCAGCCAGTATTTCGCCGATCCGATTTCGATTCTGAAAACCTGGAACGGCGGCATGTCTTTCCACGGCGGCTTCGTTGGCGTATTGATTGCCATGAGCTTCTGGAGCCGCAAGCGCGGCCGCAAGCTGATGAGTGTGATGGACCTGATCGCCCCGCTGGTGCCGCTAGGCTATGCCGCCGGCCGCTTCGGCAACTTCATCAATGCCGAACTGCCGGGGCGCGCCGCCGATCCCAGCCTGCCGTGGGCCATGATCTGGCCCGGCGTCGACCATCCTGTGCATCCTTCGCCGCTATACCAGATGCTTGTCGACGGCATACTGCTGTTCATCATCCTGTGGCTGTACTCGCGCAAGCCGCGCCCCTATATGGCAGTGAGCGGCATGTTCTCGCTGCTGTACGGCTGTGCGCGCTCCTTCACCGAATTCTTCCGCGAACCGGATTACACCGTGTACTTCGCCGGCATACCGATCACGGCCGGCCAGCTATGGTCGCTGCCGATGATTGCGCTCGGCATCGTCTTGCTGGTGCTCGCTTATCGCCGCAACGACACCGCGTCCGCCCATGTCGACCATCCGCGTTCAGCGTGAAGACCGCGTCGCTACGTTGAGTCTGTCGAATCCCGGCAAGCTCAATGCCATCGATGTCTTCATGTGGGAGAGCCTGCGCCGTGAATTCGAGGCGCTGTCCGCCGACACCGAATTGCGCTGCGTGATCGTACGCGGCGAAGATGGCAATTTCGCGGCCGGCGCCGACATCGCCGAATTTGCGCAAGTGCGCAGCACACCGGAACAGGCTCTGCATTACCACAATGAAGTCATCGCGCCAGCCCTGCAGGCGATCGCGGGCTGCCTGCATCCGACCGTGGCAGCCATTGACGGCGTGTGCGTCGGCGGCGGTCTCGAGATCGCCTGCGCCTGCGATCTGCGCCTGGCCGCCCCCGAAGCGCACTTCGGCATACCGATCAACCGCCTCGGTTTTCCGCTCGCTCCCGGCGAGCTGCAAGGCTTGCTGCAACTGATAGGCAAGGCCCGCACGCTGGAAATTCTGCTCGAGGGACGCGTGTTCAATGCTGCCGAAGCCAAGGAAAAAGGCTTGCTGCACCGGATAGAACATGACGTGCGCACCGCCGCGCAAGAGTGCGCGCAACGCATCGCCAACGGCGCACCGCTGGCAGCACGCATCAACAAGCAGATGGCACGACGCCTGACGCCGCAGGCGGAAGCCTTGAGCAGCGACGAGATGCGCGCCGCCTTTTCCTGGGTAGCATCGCAGGACTATCGCGACGGCGTACAGAGTTTCCTCAACAAGCAGGCACCGAACTTCCAGGGAAAATAAAGTGAACACGCCCGTGAACGCCAATCTCTATGCCTTGTTCGCCGCGCATTTTCCGGCCGACCGCGAAGCCTGCTGCATGGAAACGCGGGATGGCCTGTATTACTCGTGGAACGACGTCGAGCGCGCCAGCGCCAAGATTGCCAACCTGCTGTTGAGCCTGGGCCTGCCGCCCGGCTCGCGCATCGCCGTGCAAGTGGAAAAATCACCGGAGGCGTTGCTGCTCTACCTGGCCACGCTGCGCGCAGGCTACGTCTACCTGCCGCTCAACACCGCTTACCGCGCCGACGAGATCGCATATTTCATCGGCGACGCCGAACCGGCCGTCGTCGTGTGCGCGCCGCAAAACTTCGGCTGGGTGGCGCAAATCGCCTTCAAGGCCGACACCGGGCACGTGTTCACCTTGTCGGACCAACGCAGCGGCACCCTGCTCGACCGCGCCGTGCACCAGCCGGACAAGTGCGAGATCGCCGCGCGCCGGGCTGACGACCTGGCTGCCATCCTGTACACCTCCGGCACCACCGGCCGCAGCAAAGGCGCCATGCTGAGCCACGACAACCTCGCTTCCAACGCCAAAGTGCTGCAGCAAGCCTGGCATTGGCAACCGGGCGACGTGCTGCTGCACGCGCTGCCGCTGTTCCACGTGCACGGCTTGTTCGTTGCCTCGCACGGCGCCCTGCTCAACGGCAGCAAGATGATTTTCCTGCCCAAGTTCGACGGTGCCGAGGTGGTGCGCCAACTGCCGCGCAGCACCGTGTTCATGGGCGTGCCGACCTACTACGTGCGCCTGCTGGCCGAACCGGCGTTCGACCGCGACTGCTGCGCCAACATGCGTTTGTTCGTGTCGGGCTCGGCGCCGCTGCTGCTTGACACCTTCGACGCCTTCATAGTCCGCACCGGCCACACCATCCTGGAACGTTACGGCATGAGCGAAACCACCATGCTGGTGTCCAATCCCTACGAAGGCGCGCGCGTCGGCGGCAGCGTCGGCCTGCCCTTGCCCGGCGTCTCGGTGCGCGTGGTGAACGAGCGCGGCCAGGCGTGCGGAGTCGATGAAATCGGCGGCATCCAGGTCAAGGGACCGAACGTGTTCAAGGGTTACTGGCGCATGCCGGAAAAGACTGCCGAAGAGTTCACCGGCGACGGCTATTTCGTTACCGGCGACGTCGGCAAATTCGACGCCGTCGGCTATCTCAGCATCGTCGGCCGCAGCAAGGATTTGATCATTTCGGGTGGATACAACGTCTATCCCAAGGAAATCGAGAGCGTGCTTGATGAGATGGCCGGCGTGGCCGAATCGGCCGTGATCGGCGTACCGCATCCCGATTTCGGCGAGGCCGTGGTCGCAGTGGTGGTGGGCAAGTCGGGCGCCCGGCTTTCGGCAGAAGCGATGATTGCCGACCTCAAACAAAAGATTGCCAACTTCAAGGTGCCGAAGCGCATCGTCTTCGTCGACGAATTGCCGCGCAATACCATGGGCAAGGTGCAGAAGAAGGTTTTGCGCGAGCGTTACGCGAAGGAGTAACACCATCGCTCTTTCTCCCCTCGCCCGCTTGCGGGAGAGGGGCCGGGGGAGAGGGTGTTTGTAAGGCAACCTGCCTTGGCTGTACCCTCTCCCCTACCCCTCTCCCGCACGCGGGCGAGGGATATCAATGTCTATTTGAGCAGCTTCCCTACACACTTCCACTCAGCCGCCGTCACCGGCGTGATGGAAAGCCGGTTGCCGCGTTTGAGTATCACCATCTCTTCCAGTTCAGGCTGCTCGCGCAATTCCGGCAGCGACAACAGGCGCGTCTTCTTCAGCACCTTGACGTCGACCAGCATCCAGCGCGGGTTCTCCTCTGTTGCCTTGGCATCGTAATACTTGCTCTTCTTGTCGAACTGCGTGTGGTCCGGATAGGGTGTGCTGACCACTTCCGCCAAGCCGATCACGCCGGGTTCGGCACAGCTCGAGTGATAAAACAATACGCCATCGCCAACCTTCATCTGGTCGCGCATGTAATTGCGCGCCTGGTAGTTGCGCACACCATACCAAGCCACTGTCTGGTTGCGCATGGCCAGCACGTCGTCGACGCTCACGTCGGAGGGTTCCGATTTCATCAGCCAGTATTGCTTCATCTTGTTGTTCGCCACGGGTGAAAGAGATTGGAAAGGATACCAACAATATCGGCCTTGCGGGCCATTGCAAAGTGAGTGACATACCCCAAATAAAACGGCCGCATTGTCGCCAATGCAGCCGTTCCAGAATCAAGCCCCGCCTGTGCCGCTGTGCCGGCATCCCGAACCTGACGGTTCAAGGTGGTCGCAGTTAGTTCAACTTCGGGTTCATCGGACTAGCGACGCTCACGCCCGTCGAACAAATTCCCACGACCTATGCTCGTGAATGGTTCAAGGAATATATGGCAATCGCAAACACGGCAGGGAACTCAAGTTTACTCTTCCCAATTCCCGTGTCAATTGTTTGCGCAATTAAAATAAATTTTCCTGCGGTGCCAAAGCGGTGTCGAGCACCGCATGCATCGCGGAAATTTTTTGCTTGACTTCGGCAATCGTCATGTCGGCCAAGGGCCCGTTTGCAGATTTCGTGCCTAATAATTCAGCAGCAATGCCAAGCGCAGCCATCACGGCAATGCGATCGTTACCCTTGACTTTGCCGGCATCGCGAATTGTGCACATCTTGCCGTCGAGATAAGCCACGGCCTGCTTCAATTCGTTCTCTTCACCTTCCTTGCAAGCCAATCGGTAAGACTGGCCCATGATGGAAACATCGAGCTGTATCATGCAACCTCTTCATCCGCCTCGGGGGCCGGGATATTCTTCAACAAGACCGAGACGCGCTGATAGGCTTCTTCAACGCGTTGTTGCAAGTCGGCATTCTCGGAAGTCAGGGAAGCGGCTTGCAAGCGCAACTCGGCATTCTCGCGGCGCAAGGATTGCGCGAGTTCCGCCAGCCTGCTGATTTTTTCGGAAAGTTGATTGAAATCGGAAATCATGCCGACACTATAGTGGGGCAAGCGAATTTCCGTCAATAGATTCAGGCACTTGGCTCCGCTTTTTCAAGACGCATCTCATGCATACGGCGATTTATACACAGGCCTCACGCGGTTCGGACAGGTTCCATGCACAAAAAATTATTCAATTGTCATTTGTACCAATTCCGTGCATTTTGGATATACTTATGCGGCAGGCAACAGTCGCTGTTGCACTGTCAGCACGTGGGGCGGTAGCTCAGCTGGGAGAGCGTCGCGTTCGCAATGCGAAGGTCGGGAGTTCGATCCTCCTCCGCTCCACCATCCGATTCCATTCCGTATCAGCGGTTTGAAGCTGGAACGATAACTTTGCCGCATCGGCAAAGATATGCTTCCAGCCTGACCGTCGTGATCTCAAGGGAAAAGCAAACGTAAGAATTGCTAATTTGCGTGCCGAATTGGTCCATTCAGTTTTCGGTACGTTACAAGCAGCACTTCGCAGATATAACTATCCCGTTGGCTGTGGCGCCAATTTCACCCCGATGCTTCCAATCACCCCCAATCTTCCGAGTAAACCCGGTTCCGCCCAATAGCTTTTGCTTTGTACAAAGCGGCATCGGCCCGCTGATATAGGTTGTGCACCGATTGATCTTCCGCATGCAAAGTCGCAACACCGATACTGACGGTGGGGAGCACGAACGCATTATTTTGCAAGGCGATAGGTTGCAGCGAAAGTCGAATGCGGTCGGCCACCTCGACCGCAGCAAGTAGATCCGTTTCATTCAAGAGCACAGCAAACTCTTCGCCCCCGATGCGCGCCGCGCAGTCCACGTTGCGGATTTCGGAGGTCATTTTAGCCGCAACTTCTTTCAACACTCGATCCCCCACAGGATGCCCAAATCGATCATTGATTTGCTTGAAGTGATCGATATCGACAATCAACATAGACATCGGCCGACCGTGTCGCCGGGCGCCGGCCATCGCCGCGTCCGCGAATTCAAAAAATGCGCGCCGGTTCTGGACTCCGGTCAACTCATCGGTTCTGGCCATCAGCTCCAATTCACGGCGCAAGCGAAACAATTCAGTCACTTCCGTCAGAATGCCGACAAGGCCGACGATTTTTCCGCGCCGGTCGATCAAGGGATACTTCGACTCAAGGTAGACCGCCATGCTTTCGCCGTCCCCGACAGTCACCTCTTCACGCGTACTTTCGCCTGCTTCAAACACCCGAGCGTCGCTCTTGCTCGATCGTTCCGCGGCATCTTGCGGCAGGCGCTCGCGATCGCCATTGCCGTACAACTGATGGACCTCTTTCCCCCGCAAGCGCAGCAGCGCATTGTTTGCGTAGATGTATCGGCCACCGCTGTCTTTCATGTAAATCGCCGCGTCGACATGATTCAGGGCATCGGCCATGTTGCGTTCGTTGAAGACATATCCGGAGACTCGTTGCTTCAGGAAACCGATATAGGCCGCCATCGCCAATGCGCCAATGATCACGAGAATCAGCAGAATGGCCATACACTCTCCATCGTCTCAGCTTGTGCGTGCCCCAACTCCCACACTTTTTTATCGGCATGACTTACCGGCTTCCATATTCAAAGCCGCGTTTCAGCCGCGCGGGTCAAATGCGGCTTCGGTGTCGAAATCGGCGAAGAACTGGCGCAACAGATCGTCCATGTTGCCAAAGTGGCTGAAATCGGATGACGAATCGCCCTCCCCGCGGTGGAAATGAGAGACATGCTCGCCATCGCCAATGTCGCTGAAGCTTCTGGCGTGTCCGGCATTTTCATCGTGGAAGCTTGTTTCGCGGCGAAACCCTCGCGCCGCCGCATCCCTTAACGCGTCATATTCCGCACGCTTATCCGGATCGGATAAAACGGCATACGCCTCGTTCACTTCCTTCATGCGAAGGTCGGCGTCGCTCTCGTTCGAGACGTCCGGGTGGTAGCGGCGCGCGAGCTTGCGGTACGCCTTCTTGAGGTTGTCCGGCGTCTCACCGCGCGCAACGCCCAGGATCTGATAATAGTCCGGGAATTGCATGGTTTACCTGCGAGAAATCGTCTAGGGGACTCAGCAAATATTGGGTTCCGGAAGTTGGCGTTCAAGCCCTTGAAATCAAAATATCCATACTCAAATTGGAAGTGAAAGGCGTCAGCTCTTGTGCGTGGCGTCTTTTCCCCAGCACAAATGTTCAACCACGCCAACGGCGGCTATTCCCGTTGGCAACGATCAAATCGAAAGGAGTGCGCAATGTATCGCAGCTTATTTCCCGGCGATCTGTTCGCCGATTTTGACCGCCTGCAGCGCGTAGCCGAACGCCTTTCCGGTTCTGCGGGGAGCCTGCGCGGCTATGAGCGTGGAGGGTTTCCGCAAATTAACGTGGGAGGCACGCAGGAAGCGATTGATGTCGTGGCTTTCGCCCCCGGCCTCGACCCCGCCAAGATTGAAGTCAATGTCGAGCGCGGTGTGCTGACACTATCCGGTGAGCGCGCCAGTGACTTGCCCACGGACCTCAAGCAAACGTCTCTTCATCAGCACGAACGTTTTACCGGAAAGTTCAGCCGGGCCATCAGCCTGCCGGACGATGTTGATCCGGAACGCATTACCGCGAAGTATACCGACGGATTGCTGCTGATCAAGATTCAGCGCAAACAAGCCGTACAGCCACGCCGTGTCGCCATCCAGTAATCGGCAGAGAGAAAGGAGAACATCATGAGCAACAATCAACGCGAAGAGCGTGAAAACCAAGCCTTGGTGCCACCGGTCGATGTTATCGAAGACGCCAACGGTATTACTCTGTTTGCCGACATGCCTGGCGTTCCGAAGGACAAGCTTGAAGTCAGCATCGATGCGGATACCCTGACTATTGCAGGCGATGTGAAGCTGACGCTGGACCCCAATATGGAAGCGCGCTACGTGGAGGTTCACATTCCGCGCTACCGCCGCAGCTTTACTTTGGGCCAGGAACTTGACCGCGCCCGTATCGCTGCAGAACTGAAAAACGGCGTGCTGAAACTGGTCATTCCCAAGAGCGAAAAGGCCAAGCCGCGCCGCATTGAGATCCAAGCCGCTTAATCTGCGCTGCTGGGCCCTAGGCCGCACGCCGAACCCCAAGGCGTGCGGCTTTTATTTTCAAAAAAAACCGGCATCGAAAGACGCCGGGAATGAGGCCCGCCCAAGGCGGGTCATGGCAGCAAGGCGCAATCTTCAGCCAAGTTCGACTGGAATAAAGATATGGGTTGCATTGCGTTGAATGAGCACCGCTGCCTTATGACCTGCTTGCTGGACAAGCTGCTGCAATTGACCAGGGTCCTTGATTGCTTTTCCGTTGAACGACAAAATAACGTCACCCGGCAAAATGCCGGCGCGCGCCGCCGCGCCAGTCGAACGTTCGACCACCACGCCATTCTCTCCATTTTCCCGCTCTTGGGGCGCAAGCGGCCTTACCATCACGCCAAGCCGTCCCTTGTCCGTTAAGCCATTTCCTTGAGCCAGGTCGACATTTGATGGCATCTCTCCGATGAGGACGCGAACCGACCGGCTTTCACCTTTACGAATAACGTCCAGCTTGGCTGTCGTGCCAGGCGCCAATTCCGAGATGCGCGTGGATAACTCGACAGAATGGTTGATCGGATTACCGTCGACCCCGATGATCACGTCCCCAGTTTCGATTCCGGCCTTTTCAGCGGGACTGCCTTTTTCAACCGACGCAACTAATGCACCGCCAGTTTGCTTCAAACCGAACGAGTCGGCCAACGATTGATTCACTTCCTGGATGGAAACACCGAGGCGGCCAAGGGTAACCTTGCCGTGCGTGACGAGCTGTGCCTGCACTTTGTTGGCAACGTCGATGGGAATCGCAAAGGAGAGGCCCTGGTAGCCGCCGGTTCGGGTGTAAATCTGCGAGTTGATGCCGATGACTTCACCCTTGAGATTGAACAAGGGACCGCCGGAATTGCCTGGATTGACCGCGACATCAGTTTGCATGAACGAGACATATGGGTCATCGGGTAAGGTACGCGATTTGGCACTTACAATGCCGGCCGTCGCGGAGTTTTCGAATCCAAATGGCGAACCGATGGCAAGCACAGGCTCTCCCACCTTGGTCAGGTTCGGGTCGCCAAGTACCACCGTCGGCAGATTTTTGGCATCAATCTTGATAACTGCTACGTCAGACTTTCTGTCCGCGCCGATGACTTTCGCCTTGAACTCGCGCCGGTCGGTCAACTTGACCGTCACCTCATTGGCGCCGTCAACCACGTGCGCGTTGGTCAAAATATAACCGTCGGCAGTCACGATGAAACCTGATCCTTCGGCGTGCGGAATCGCTTGTCCTTCCCCACGCGGCTGCATGCGAGGGTCGAATTGTCGGAAGAATTGGTAGAGCGGATCGTCCGGATCGAGCTGCGGGAAATTCGGCTCGATCCGTTCCGTCTTTCCGGTCACGCTGATGTTGACGACGGCCGGGCCGAATCTGTCGACGATGCCGGAAAAGTCCGCAGGTGCGGCGATACCGGCTGTGACGTCATGGGCTATGGGGAGCAATGCCGCAGCGGCAGGTTGTGTGGAAAGCGCCGCGGAATGCGTTGCCTCGGACAGGAGGAAGCCGCTCGCCAATGCGGCAGCCACCGCAACTGTCATTTTTGTACGAAAAAATGTTTGGGCCATGATGCCTCCTACGCGATAAAAACACAGGCCCGGGCCCGTCGCCGGCCGGAACAGAAATTCCGCCAGGGACGGGCAGCGAGCCTGATGGCTCGGGATTAATAGTCGAGTTCAGCCGGCGAAGGTGCCGCGGCCTTGTTTTCCTTCGGCACTTCCGCCACGGTGGCGTCGGTGGTCAGGATCAGGCCGGCAATCGAGGCCGCGTTTTGCAACGCCGTCCGAGTCACCTTGGTTGGATCAATCACGCCGATGTGCACCAGATCGCCATACTCGCCGGTGGCGGCGTTGTAGCCGAAGTTGTCCAAACCGGAGACAACCTTGGCAACCACGACTGACGGCTCGTCGCCGGCGTTGGCGGCGATTGCACGCAAGGGCTCTTCAACAGCGCGCAGCACGATCTTGATGCCGGCATCTTGATCGTGGTTGTCGCCTTTGAGACCCTTCACTGCTGTGCGGGCGCGCAGCAAGGCCACGCCACCGCCGGGCACGATGCCTTCTTCGACGGCGGCACGCGTGGCATGCAGCGCGTCGTCGACGCGATCCTTCTTTTCCTTCATCTCGACTTCGGTTGCCGCGCCAACTTTAATCACAGCCACACCACCAGCCAGTTTGGCTACGCGTTCTTGCAGCTTCTCGCGATCGTAGTCTGAAGTTGCTTCCTCGATTTGGCGACGGATGGCGGCAACGCGTGCCGTGATTACCTTCTGCTCACCGGCTCCATCGATGATGGTCGTGTTGTCCTTGTCGATAACTACGCGCTTGGCTCGGCCGAGATCGGCAGCCGTGGCTTTTTCAAGCTGGCGACCGGTTTCTTCGGATATGACGGTGGCGCCGGTCAGAATGGCGATATCTTCGAGCATGGCCTTGCGGCGGTCGCCGAAACCAGGCGCTTTGACGGCCGCGACCTTCAAGATACCGCGCATGCTGTTGACCACCAGGGTGGCCAGCGCTTCGCCGTCTATGTCTTCCGCCACGATCAAGAGCGGCTTGCCCGTCTTTGCGGCGTCCTCAAGCACAGGTAGCAGATCGCGGATACTGGAAATTTTCTTGTCGTGGAGAAGAATCAGCGGATCCTCCAGGACAGCCGTTTGCTTGTCAGGGTTGTTGATGAAGTACGGGCTGATGTAGCCGCGATCGAACTGCATGCCTTCGACGACATCGAGCTCATTTTCCAGGGATTTACCGTCTTCGACGGTGATTACGCCTTCCTTGCCGACTTTTTCCATTGCCTGGGCGATGATGTCGCCGATCGCGGCGTCGGAATTGGCCGAAATCGCAGCGACTTGGGCGATTTCTTTGTTGGTCGTGCAGGGACGCGACACTGTCTTTAATTCTTCGACAATGGCGTTCACCGCTTTGTCGATACCCCGCTTCAGATCCATCGGGTTCATGCCGGCGGCAACGTATTTCATGCCTTCCTGCACGATGGCCTGGGCCAGCACGGTCGCGGTGGTCGTGCCGTCACCGGCCACGTCGGCCGTCTTCGACGCGACTTGCTTGACCATTTGCGCGCCCAAGTTTTCCAACTTGTCCTGCAGTTCGATTTCCTTGGCGACCGATACACCGTCCTTGGTGATCAAGGGCGCGCCGAAGCTGCGGTCAAGCACGACATTGCGGCCTTTCGGACCGAGCGTGACCTTCACCGCATCAGCGAGGATATTGACGCCCTTCAAGATACGGGCGCGGGCTTGGTCGTGGAATTTGACGTCTTTGGCAGTCATGATGATCTCCTAAAGTTCAAAAGTTCAAGATTTCTGCTGGGTCCGCGGATCAGGCGGCTTTTTTCAGCGAATCGGATGTGGTGTCGTCGATGATGCCGAGTACGTCTTCCTCGCGCATCACGAGCAATTCTTCACCATTGAGCTTGACGGTCTGCCCGGCATATTTGCCGAACAATACGTGGTCGCCGGCCTTGACCTGGAGCGGGCGAACCGTTCCATCGTTCAAGAGCTTGCCGCTGCCGGTAGCGACGATCTCGCCCTGCTCGGGCTTTTCGGCGGCATTGTCGGGAATGACGATGCCCGAGGCGGTGGTCCGCTGCTTCTCGATCCGTTTGACGATAATCCGGTCGTAGAGGGGGCGGAGTTGCATGGCTTTCTCCTTTGCGATATCAGATTATTGAAAAAAAGAAATGCGCCGAACGGCAAGGGCAAAATACCCCGACGTGCAGGCATTTACCGGACGACATTTCCGGCGGCATCGAAAATAGGGATCGATTTTGCGATTTCAAGGGGTCGAAAACAGCAAAATCGCAGAAAATTCAGGGGAAATGAAATTTCATGTTGGAAATAGTTCGACCCGCCGCACCAGCTGGCAATGAGGCGGGTCGACAACACGACAAATGGTTTCAGGCCAAATACAAGCGTGTGCTTTGGCCCAGGCGATACTTCGTTCTGGAAGCCTTGGGTTCGGCCGGGCCGCGAGGAGCAACGGGGCACGGCGGCGTGCGGGTGCCGTCCGCTGACAATGTGTCGTCCTGCACAGTGCCTCCCCACATGCCGCCGTAAACCGGTCGAAACACCCAGCGCACATAACCGATCTTGGCACCCAGGTGCATCAAATCGTTCAAGTCGGGCGCTTCCCTTACCCATGCCTCGTCTGACTGGACTGGATGGCTTGCAAATGCCTGTTGGCATTCGAATGCTTCCGCGCTGGACGCGCCCAAATTATTGCAGGCTCGTTTTTCTTCGCGTTCCAATTCCCAGGCGCCCAAGCGCCACGCCGCGTCAAGCATGGCATGATCCAATGCAAGCATGGCTTTCCAGGGTTCATTGACTTGCAAGGCTGAACCGGGGACAGGTACCGGTTGCATGCCAAGTAGGCGATGCAGACGATCGGGATTTTTGCGGAAGCCGTGCCAGTGGAGCATCAGCATGACCGGGGTATCGGCACGTGGCACCGCTGTCAGGCTGACGGCTAGCAGCGGCAAGCCGACGCTGGCGATCTGGGATGAGAGCTTGTCGAATAACTCCATGATTGGCTCCTACCTGAAAGGGCGGTCCGAAAATTTTAGCAAAAATCGTCTTTTACGAGATTGCGGCAAATTCCTCCAATGGGAAATTTCACTGCGACAAGACCGTTCCGCCAAAACCAGTCAAAACTATTCCTCTGCAATACATCCCGAATTAAAGATTTAACGATCCGCTCTGGTTTCGATTTCATCTACTGGATTGTTCATATGATGTGGGTGCAAAGCGCCGTTGCACCATCCGCAATATGCTACTCCATGCGCATCAAATATCATAATGTGAAATCAGCTGCGCACTACACAATTGCGCCCCAGCCCCTTGGCGCGATATAGCGCAGCATCGGCGCGTCCGATGGTATTTTCTATCTCCTCGCCCAGCTCGAACTCCGAAACGCCCACCGAGATGGTGATCCTGAAGTCGTCGGGAAGGCCGGGGAAGGCAAGATCGGCAACGCTTGTGCGTATCCGCTCGGCGCACAGCAATGCGCCGTCCAGTGTCGATTGACCGACCACCAGGATAAATTCCTCTCCGCCGAAACGTCCGCAGAAATCAAAGCCGCGCAACTCTATCCTGACCGCGTCGGCCACCGAACGCAGCACCTGGTCGCCGGCAAGATGCCCTTGCCTGTCATTGACCGTCTTGAAGTGATCGACATCGAGCATCAGCACGCAAAACAACTGCCCGTTGCAATTTGCGCGCGTCGCCACCGTGCCCAGCATGCCCATGAAGTGACGCCGGTTGTACAAACCGGTGAGTTCGTCGTGAATCGCCATCTCCTGAATCTGCTCCATGGCCCTCTTGAGCTCGCCATGACTGTCCCGCAATTTCTCTCGCAGAGAACTGATGTTCCCACCCACCATGGCAAAACACGGCAATAGCAGAGCCAAAGTGACCCATTGCAGCATCTCCACGCGCATATCAATCAGTCCCGGATGCTGTTGGTACAGCATGTAGATGACGCAGCCGTAGGCCGCCATCACGAATAGGGCCAGCTGCAGTAGTTGGCGTGTCCTCAGCTGATAGGCGCCAAAGAGAAAAACCACTAGGAATACCGCAACAATCTCGCCGCGAACATGCGTGGTGACATAGGCATGGAACAAGATCACCATGATGGCGACCATCATCTGGACCACGGTCAGACTGGGATCCGGCATGCGCAAATTCAAACCGGAGCGAAAGCACACATATAGGGCACAAGGCACGCTGATCATCATCAGCACCGACCATCGCATCGCCGATGCATCCAGATAACCGAATCGATACATCAACAAGGCCACGCCTTCCGTCAGCAGATAGGCGACGATCGACATCAGAAAGCGACGAATGCGAATGGCTTGCTGCTTGTCCTCGGTAATGATCAAGCTGGTCAGCGTCATGACAATTGGTCTCCACAGGCGGACACCGGCCGCCTGTTCTTCTCAATATTTTTTATATTCCCCGGAACGCGGAGAGGATTCGCGCAGAGACAATGACTGAACGGACGCAATTCCATGATGCCCGCGGAATCGGCCTCGGTTCATGCAAAGAACCTTATTGTTTTCGTATGAGGGACGCGGTCAGAATCAGCTCACAGGCGAACGAGTGATTCTTACATGTATCGACACAGGGCTGCTATCAATTTCGACAGACTGTTGTTTTTCTTCGGCGAAAACATTGCAAAACGCTTTATATAATTATCAAATTGACGATAAAAACGTCTGATTTGACGTACCAGGAATCGCGACAGCCGCGGAACCGGTTTCCTCAAAATGCCGTCGCGTCGGAAAACTCCCACAGTTTGCCGTCCGCGGTAATCAAGGCGGAACGCAGCGACCTGTCCGGAAATACCGCTTCCGCAGCACGTCGATACCGAGCCAGCTGCGCCTGGTATTCGCCGCGCTCGCTATCGAGCAGTTGCCGCTTGTAGTCGAGTATCCACAGCTCCGCATCGAATCCGACCAGACGGTCGTAACGCAGGAAATTTCCGTCGTGGGCAATTTCCAGTTCGTTATAGGCGAGGTCGTAGTGTGCGGGATTGTAAAAGCGCTCCAGCGCCGGGGCAGTCAGAATCGCGCGCGCCTGCACTGCAATGCTCGCGGCAACAGCCGGCGGACAATCCAGCCAACGGGCAATGATTTCAGTCTCCGGCACGGCAACGGGCCATTCGCGGTCCTGCGTCAAGCGCTCCAGCAAGGCGTGCAGGTAGACGCCCTCGTCGACGGCTTCGGAGCGCAGCAAAAGCCGCTCCGCCGGCGCCGCCGCAGGCAATTGCGGCGGATCGAATACCGCAAGCGTGAATTCCCCTTCTTGCCGACCGGTCTCGCCGACCCGCTCCGCTTCGACCCGGTACTCGGCCACGTGCCGCAATCTGGCGTACCAACTGCCCTCGATCACGCCGTCGGCATCGGCATTTCTCGTGCTGGCAATGCCGCTGGCGATCAGAAGCCGCTTGGCGCGTGTGATGGCAACGTATAACAGGTTCCAATCTTCCTGGTCCTTGATTCCCTGTTCGTCGGCAAAGAGAGCATCGCGCGCGGCGCCGCGCTCGTCCTTGCGTCCGAAAGCCGAGAAATGGGTCGGCGCGCGGGCTTCCTGCGGCCAGTCGCACAAGATGCCGACGTCTTCGCGCGCCGCTTCGCTGTGGTTGGTATCCAACAGCACCACCACCGGCGCCTCCAGACCCTTGGCGCTATGGATGGTGAGGATGCGCACGGCATCGATGCCCGCTTCGATGGCCGCCTCGTCGGGCGCGTCGCTTTCGGCGCCCTTGCGCAGGGCTTGCAGGGCGTCGATGAATTTCGGCAGGCTGGGGTAGCGGCCGGCATCGAGCGCCAGCGACAACTCAATGAAGGCCTGGATGTTGCCAAGCACCTGGCTGCGCGCCATCGGCGAGGCGATCTGCGCGTAACGCGGCAAGACTTGTCCCTGATGCAGGATCAGATCGAGCAAATCATGCACCGGCAGTTGCGGCGCCACGCGCAACCAGTCTGTGAGCAACTGCGCGGCATGGCACAGAGACGACGTCGTTCCTTCGCCGGCAATGCTCTGCAGGCGCTGCCACCAGGAACTGCCTTCGCGCACGGTCAGTTGGATCAGGTCATTGTCGCCCGCTCCAAATATGGGTGATTTCAATACGTGAGCCAAGGCCAGGTTGTCGCCGGGCGTGATCAGGAAAGTGAGCAGCGCGATCAGATCGCTGACCTCGAGCGACTCGAGCAAACCGCCGCGCTTGTCCGAGATGAAAGGCACGCCGGCTTCGCGCAAAGCTTTTTCATAGGCACGCAAATGGGTGCGCTTCTTGACCAGCAGCATGACGTCGGACCAAGGCAAAGTTTGGCCGTTTTCCGCCTGGGCGCGGCGCGCCGCGATCAGTGCGGCGGCCACGGCCCGCCCTTCGTCCTGACGGCGCGCGTCTTCCTGCTCTTCCAGCGGCGTGGTCAGCGGATCGCGCAAGGAAAATTGCTCTGTCGCGCCCGGTCTTGCCGCCACGGTAATCAATGGCAGGCGCCACGCCTGCCCGCTTTCCGCCGCCAAGGTGGTTTGCGCCGAAAAATTCGGGTTGGCCTGCATGCCGGCGTTGAGGATATCGACGATGGCTTGCGCATTGCGGCGCGTCTGATTGGTGCGCAGCACCTTGGCTCCGCGCATGGTCAGCATGTCGCGCGCGGCCGAGAACACACGCGGTTCGGCGCGGCGGAAGCGGTAAATCGATTGCTTGGGATCGCCGACGATAAAGACACTGGGCTGGCCCGCATCGTCACCATAGGCGTCGAGCCAGGCACGCACGATGTTCCACTGAAGCGGATTGGTGTCCTGGAATTCGTCGAGCAGGATATGCCTGTAGCGCGCATCGAGCCGGCTCTGGATGTAAGCCGCATGAGTGTCGTCGGCCAGCAGGCAATAGGCATGCCACTCCAGGTCGGCGAAATCGAACAGGCGGCGTTCGGCCTTGAGCTCCTGGTAGTGCTCCAGATAGACGCCACCCACCGTAAACAAGTCCTGATTCATGGCGAGCACGCCCGCTTCACCGCTGCGTCTCTGCAAGCGGAGCAAGGCTTCGGCCAACGCGACAAATTCGCGTTCGAAAGCGTCGGCCGCATTTTCTCCAAGATGCTTTTCCAACATTTCAAGCAAGGTCCCGCGCCGGTGGTCGTTGCCGCGCGTACTGCCGTTGCTATCGAAGAATTGCGTCCACAGGTTTGCAAAGGAGGCAAGCGAAGCGCCCTCCGTCAACGCCGTCTCGATCGCCACGGCGCGCTCCCGGTTGCGCTTCGTCCCCTGACCGAGCAACCAGGCGATATTTTGCAAGCGCTTGACCAGATCGGCGTCACTCCACAAGCTCAGGCGCGCATCGCTCACGGCATCTTCACCGCATAAATCGGCCAGCCATGCCAACGGGTCGCCGCTTCCGCCTTGACGAGCTGCCCACCACTCTGTGCGCTTGGCAATGAAGGCATCCAGCATCTTGCGGGTATTCCAGTCGCCGACCGTTTCGTACAGGCGCATCAGCGCCGGCCGCGCGTCGTTCTGCCGCTCTTCGCCCAGGCTTTGCATCAGGCGCAGATAGGCTTCCGCCAGCAATTCTCCCGACGACTCCGTGAGGGTATACCCATGCGGCACGCCGGAGGCGAGCGGAGCGACCTGGATCAGGCGACCAAACCAACTATGGAAGGTATCGATCGCCAGCGCGCTGGAACTCGATAGCACACGCTCATACAACCCGCGCGCCGCCGGCAGCAGACTTTCGATCTGGTCTCTCTCGATGCCGCGTTCGACCAGCAGTTCGCATGCCGCCTCGTCGGGCAGCAGCGCCAATTCACGCAGCAATTGCAGCAGGCGCTCGCGCATCTCCTGCGCCGCCTTGCGGGTAAACGTGATTGCCAACAGCTCGGACGGTTCGGCTCCGGCCAGCAATAGGCGCAGCATGCGGGCCACAAGCAGCCAGGTCTTGCCGCTGCCGGCGCAGGCTTCAACCACGACCGAATATGCCGGATTGCAGGCAATGCCGACAAATTCACCGGCGGCGATCGCCTCGCCGTTCGCTTCGTAGGCACGTGGTTGGGCGGCTTTTCCCATCGCGCTCACCACGTCCCCTTGCGGCACAGTCCGCGCACGGCGCAGTATTCGCACACCGCTTCGATGCCGGTCGCCGGCAATGCGGCACCCTGCGCCAGCGCTTGCAAGTTGCTTCGCAATTGCTGTTCAACCTGCTGCTGAATCCGGGAAAAATTGCTTGCTTCCACTGCGTCTATCTTGTCTGCCATCGGTTCCAGCGGCACGTAGTGCGCATGGGTAAACGAAGTGTCGGACAAGATACCGTAAAACGCCAATTGCCTATCCTCGCCTTGCTTCAGCTTTTCGCGCAAGGCGGCCGCATTCCTGGTTTTGTAGTCGAGCAAGCCTCTCTCACCGTCTTCGGACTGGTCCACGCGGTCGATGCGGCCGTGCAGCTTGACCTGACCGCCGTCCCAATGCATGGCCTTTTCGAATTTGCGCTCGCCAAACGCAAAGCGCCAGCCGACCGCCTCGCGTCGTTCGACCCAATCCAGGTAGGCCGGCATGGCCTTTCGCCAGCGCACGGCATAGCCAAGCGCAGCGGCGTTGCCGCTGGTTTCACGCGCGAATACAGTCTCGGAAATGTCGCGCAGCAGAGAGGCGCGCTGCGCGGCGGGGACGCTGCGCTCTTGCAGGGTCTGGTGAAATTCGCTCAGTATCTGGTGCAGCCAGTCGCCATAGTCGCGTTTTTCCGGCATGTCGCTGAATTCTTCCAGGCCCGACAGGCCCAGCATCCTGGTGGCGAAGAATTGATAGGGGCAGGCCACCAGGCTGTTATAGCCGCTGGCGGACAATTGCGGCGGCAATAGTTGCGGTGCCACCGGGGCCGGCATGGCCGACTGAATGCCGGGCAAGCAGCGCGCCGCGATCTGTGCACCATGAACGGGCAGACCCGGCGCCTCGCTGCGCGCCAGCGTCAATTGCAGGCGCTCGATCCAGGGACTGACCGGATTCGGTTCGCCATCGTGATGAGCCTGCCACGACAGCACGACTTCGCTGTTGCTGTTCAAGAGCGAAACAAAATCGCGCAACTGGCGGCGCTGTTCGCTCTCGCGCGTGCGCAAACCGAGTTCACGCCGGACCGTGTTGGCGAAAAACAGCGTCTCGTGCGCCGCCGAGGGCAAGTGTGCAGCGTCGCAGCCGAGCATCCAGACCGCGTCGAAGCTGCGCAACTGCGTGCCGCTCAAGGTGAGCATCACCACGCGCTTATCCTCGCCCGGTGCCACGAACGAGGTCGATTCCATTTGCAGGGCGATGAAGGCGCGCCATTCGGCCAGCGAAAATTCCTGCTCTCCGCTCTCTGCGCTCAATTGCCGCAAAAGGGCGGCAACCCGCATGCCTGCCGCGTCCGCCTGCAAAGCCTGCCAGGCGCCCAGCGCCGTCAGGCCGGCCTCGGTCCGCGCCGCCCATTGCGCTACCGTCTTGCGCCCGGCGTAAACACTCGCCTCGCGCGCCAGCAAGGCAATCATCTCGGCGGCAGCGGCGTGCGCCGCGACGGCACGGCCCACGGCTTCCCAGCCGCCAGGCACGTTGGCGTTGCGCAGGCAGATTTCTATCGTCGTCAATTGCGCCTGCTTGTCCGCGCTCTCCGGAAATACGAACGGTGACTTCAACAAGTCGAGCAGGGTCGCGGTATCGCCACGGTTCGCGATCAAGTCGAACCAGGCGGCGACCGCCGACGCCGCGCGCGTGGTCGACAGCTTCCAACCCGTCTCGTCTGTCACAAAGACCCGGGCGCGTTCGAGCAAGGCTCGCAAGCGGCGTGCCGCCACGCGGTCTTGCGCGACGACCGCCACCCGGGTCTTGCCTGCTTGCAGCCACTCCACAATCGTCTGGGCGGCGAGCTGCGCTTCCTGTTCCAGACTGACTGCCTCGCACAGCGCCACATTGCGTGGCGCCGCGTAGGGAACTTCGCCGGCAGGCGTGTCCAGCTCCTCCTGCAATTCCGGCCACGCCCGCAAATAGGCGACGTCGATGGCCCGCCAGTCCGGCGCAATGTGCAAGACATCCTGCCGTTCGCCATAAGCTTGCAGAAAAGTCTGCTCAAACGGTTCGGGCGCGCCCGCCGCAATCCAGACGAGCGATTCGCTCGCCCGCCGTGCCAGGCGCATCGTCTGTGCGAAGTACTGTACGAGCGGATCGGCGCCGTCGAGCTGAGTCTTCCAGACCGACCAGACCAGCTGCGCCTCGTCGGAGATCGCATGGCGTGCCGCAGGCGTCAGCTGCTGCAAGGCTTGCTGCCAACGCGCCTCTATTGCCTCGCCATCCTGCCACAAGCCGGGCAACAGGCTGGCGGTCAATTCGTCGCACAAATCCAGCAGCAGTTGCGCCAGGGGCAGCAGATCGGTATTGCGGCGCGCGCTGAACAACTTCTTCAGCCACCCGTATTGGCGCAACTCGGCATACAGAGCCATCAAGCGGGCACTCGGGGACGCCGCCTGCGCCGGAGATTCAGGCGGCTGCAGCCCACACCACCCGTTCAGCGTAACGATACGCGGCGGAACGAAAGCGCTGCCCAGCTTCCGCGCGAGTGCGGCTTTCAGGAGCTGGGCGTGGGAATAGGCCGGAACTACCACGCGCAAGCGCGACAGGTCGGCGCCGGTCCGCTGCGGCAAACCCGTCAATACGCGCGCAACATCATCCCAGAATGCAGAGGTCGGAGCGATCAGGGTGGGCATGGTTTGCAATACGCGTGCTTCCGGTGTTGAAATTTGGGCTACTTATTGGGGTAATTTTATGCGAGCCGGCTACGCAAATCAGCTTTGCACACCACATTTTACGAAAATGAGTTATGATTTACGAAATACCCCGCCGCATTACCTCTTGCCGCAGCTTCAATCTCCTTGAATTCGCGCTTGGCGCCACCAGTTAGTCGTTGTAGTCTGGCCGCGCCCCGTCTCGAGTTCCAAGCAAAAGACTAATAGGCGCACGATCAATCATCCTTTTTACCTCACGTTGAGGAAGCTATGAGCGAAAACATCAAACACATCACTGACGCATCTTTCGATTCCGACGTCTTGAAGTCCGACAAACCTGTTCTGGTCGACTTCTGGGCCGAATGGTGCGGTCCGTGCAAAATGATTGCCCCTATCCTGGAAGAAGTCGCCAAGGAATACGACGGCAAGCTGCAGATCGCCAAAATGGATGTGGACGCCAACCAGGCCGTGCCGGGCAAGTTCGGCATTCGCGGCATTCCGACGCTGATCCTGTTCAAGAACGGCGTTCCGGCGGCGCAAAAGGTCGGCGCCATGGCCAAGGGCCAGCTGACCTCGTTTATCGACAGCAATATCTAAAAGTACCTGCTGCGGTGGTGCGCTCGCACCGCCGCAGTTTTGCGCAGTTTTCTTAACCATCATCCCACGCATTTCCCTCCCCCACCATTAATCCCGTCCCGGGACACTCGACACCATGCATTTATCCGAACTCAAAGCGCTGCACGTTTCGGCTTTGTTGGAGATGGCGATCAGCCTCGAAATCGACAACGCCGCGCGCCTGCGCAAACAAGAACTGATGTTCGCCATTCTGAAGAAGCGCGCGAAAGCCGGCGAACAGATCTTTGGCGACGGCGCCCTTGAAGTCCTGCCCGACGGCTTCGGCTTCCTGCGCTCGCCCGACGCCAGCTATATGGCGTCGACCGACGACATCTACATCTCGCCTTCTCAAATCCGCCGTTTCAACCTGCATACCGGCGATTCGATCGAGGGCGAAGTGCGTACGCCGAAAGACGGCGAGCGCTATTTTGCATTGGTTAAAGTGGACAAGGTCAACGGCGAAACGCCGGAGGCATCCAAGCACCGCATCCTGTTCGAGAACCTGACGCCACTGCACCCGAACAAGCCGCTGGCGCTCGAGCGCGACATGCGTGGCGAAGAGAATATCACCGGCCGCATCATCGACATGATCGCACCGATCGGCAAGGGCCAGCGCGGCCTGCTGGTGGCGTCGCCGAAGTCCGGCAAGTCGATCATGCTGCAGCATATCGCGCACGCCATCACGACCAATCACCCGGACACGACCATGATCGTGCTGCTGATCGACGAGCGCCCGGAAGAAGTGACGGAAATGCAGCGCTCGGTGCGCGGCGAAGTGGTGGCTTCGACCTTCGACGAACCGGCCACGCGCCACGTACAAGTGGCGGAAATGGTGCTGGAAAAGGCCAAGCGCCTGGTCGAGATGAAAAAGGACGTAGTGATCCTGCTGGACTCGATCACCCGCTTGGCGCGCGCCTACAATACCGTGATTCCTGCCTCGGGTAAGGTGCTCACCGGTGGTGTCGACGCCAATGCGCTGCAACGCCCCAAGCGCTTCTTCGGCGCCGCGCGCAACATCGAAGAAGGCGGCTCGCTCACCATCATCGCCACCGCGCTGATCGAAACCGGCAGCCGCATGGACGACGTGATCTACGAAGAATTCAAGGGCACGGGCAACATGGAAGTGCACCTGGAACGCCGTCTGGCTGAAAAACGCGTCTACCCTGCTATCAATTTGAACAAGTCCGGCACGCGCCGCGAAGAGCTGTTGATCAAGCCCGATCTGCTGCAAAAGATCTGGGTCTTGCGCAAGCTGCTGTACGGCATGGACGAGATCGAGGCAATGGAATTCATGCTCGACAAGCTCAAGGCGACCAAGAGCAATGCCGAATTCTTCGACATGATGCGGCGTGGCAGCGGCGGCTGATCTGCGCTGATTGACCGATTGTCAATCAAGCATGTCGTGAGCAAATCCCCGGTTTCCAGGCTACCCGCCGGGAAACCGAGTGTAGCAGCAGTGTCATAGCAATTTACCAATCCCCCAGGGAGAAAATATGACTCACGGCATCATCATGTGGTTGATCATCGGCGGCATCGCAGGCTGGTTGGCAGGCATTCTGGTTAAAGGCGGAGGCTTCGGCCTGATCGGCGACATCGTCGTCGGCATCATTGGCGCCTTCATCGGCGGCTGGCTGGAAGGAATACTGCATCTCGGCATCGGCGGCGGCTTGATTTCTTCCATCGTTACGGCGACGATAGGCGCCGTGATCCTGATTGTCATCGTGCGCGCAATCAAAAAGTCTTGACCCTGCAAAACCGCTGCACTTGGGCCGAGTGCCCTGGTCATCGGCCGGACCCAAAACGCGGGATTTGCGCAAACCACTGATTTCATTATATAATTCTGCGTTTTACCACCCAGGCAAGTGATCGGCAATCAGGCCAAGAAGCAGTGCGGCCCGCGAAGTGGCGATTGGCTACCCAACCATCCGAGGAAAATATGAAACAAGGCATTCACCCCGATTACCGCGAAGTCGTGTTCCACGACCTGTCCTGCGACTTCAAATTCATCACCCGTTCGACCGTGCAAACGCGCGAAACGATCGAATTCGAAGGCAAGCAATACCCGCTGGTCAAGATCGAAGTTTCGTCCGAATCGCACCCGTTCTACACGGGCAAGCACAAGATCGTCGACACCGCCGGTCGCGTGGAAAAGTTCCGCCAGAAGTTCGGCACACGCGGTTCCAAGACTTCGGTTTCTGCTGGCTAATCGCAAACCGATGTACACAAAAAAGGCAGCCAACAGGCTGCCTTTTTTTCTTTCTGTCCTGTTTGTTGCGTTTAGGACGCCACAAGGGCGGACTATTTACGGCACAATATCGCCGGACCGAATAACAACAAACATCCCAACCCTCAGCCCCACATGAAGCCCGTTCGCCTCCCCGCCTCCGCCACGATCGCATTGCCGCGCTGGGGACTGGTCGCGCTTTGCCTGTTCTACATCCTGCCTGGCCTGGTTGCGCGCGATCCCTGGAAAAACATCGATGCCGCCAACTTCGGTATCGAGTGGACCATGGCGCATGGCGGTTGGAGCGACTGGCTGTCGCCGCATATCGCCAGCCTGCATGTCGGCGCCGAAGGGCCGCTGGCGTTTTGGCTTGGTGCGCTCTGCATACGCCTGTTCGGCTGGCTGCTCGGCGATCCCCTGGCGGCCGGCGTCGCCAGCATCCTGTTTTTCCTGCTCGGCTCGCTCTCGGTATGGCATGCGGCCAACCTGCTCGGCCAGCGCGCCGAAGCGCAACCGTTGCGACTGGCATTCGGTGGCCAGCCGGAGCCGAAAGACTATGGGCGCACGCTGGCCGACGGCGCACTCCTGATTTTCCTGGGCAGCCTCGGCCTGCTCTATCCCATCCACGCCACCAGCGCCAAAGCCTTGCAGGTCGCGCTGGTTGCCTACGCGATTTGCGAAGCAGTACGTCTGTTCGACTCCGGCTCGGGCCGCGCGGCACTCAAGCTCGGCCTGACACTCGGCCTGCTGGTGCTGGCGCGCGGCTGGGTGGTGCCGGTTGGACTCTGGCTAGGCTTGGTTGGTCTCGCGGCCCTGCGCGATCGCGCCAGCCTGCTGCGATTGCTGACACAGAGCCTGCCCTTGGCGTTGGCGCCGGTCGGTGCCTGGCTGTTGGTTTTGCACGCAGCCCCCGACAGCCTGCGCTCGCCTTTGGCCGACTGGCTGTCGTGGAATGCCGCCCAATTGTCCTGGCCTTCGTGGGAATCCCTAAGGTACCTGCTGAAAAACGGCATCTGGTTTACGTGGCCATCCTGGCCCTTTGCCGGCTGGGCCGTGTACGCCTGGCGCAAACAGTTCAAGGCTCTGCACATTGCCTTGCCGCTGGCTTTCTTCGGGACCCTGCTCGCCTTGGGCCTGCTCAATCCCGTTTCCGAGGTAGGCGTCCTGATGCCTTTGCTGCCGCCGCTGGCCATCCTAGCGGCGTTCGGCTTGCCGACCATGAAGCGCGGTGCCATCAACGCGGTTGACTGGTTCTCGGTGATGACCCTGACCATGTTTGCGTTCGGCATCTGGATGTACTGGGTCTCGCTGCAGACCGGCTGGCCGTTGCCGGCGCAAAAGGTGCTCAAGCTGCTGCCCGGCTTCAAGCCGGAATTCCATGCCCTTCCCTTCCTGATCGCATTCTTCGCCACGGCCGGCTGGATCGCGCTCGTGCATTGGCGCATCTCGCGCCGGCCTTCCGTATTGTGGCGTGCCGTTGTGCTGTCTTCCGGCGGCGGCATCCTGTGCTGGCTGTTGCTGATGACTTTGTGGCTGCCGGCCTTCAACTATGCGCGCAGCTACGCCGGCGTGGCGACCGAGATCGCCGCCAGGCTGCCAACGGAATCACATTGCGTCGATACCGACGTCGGCCCGGACCAGTTGGCCTCGTTCGCCTACTTCGGAAAAATTCGATTTGCACAGGACAGCGACGCGCAATGCGACTATCTGCTGCTGCAGGAAAACAGCCATAACAAGGAAGAAGCAGCCCGTGTCCGCAATGCCGTTAAACAATGGCAATTGATCTGGGAAGGCCGTCGTCCGGCAGATCGCGACGAGCGCTTCCGGCTGTACCAGCGCCTGCGCTAAAGCTTTCGCCGTCGCAGGCAACCAACCGGCAGCATCATTTGTAGGATCCACCCATGAAACTGCAAAAGACTCGATCGGCAATCGCAACAGCAAGCCTGATTGCATCCTTCAGTTGGGCCGCATATGCCGGTCCTGCCGTGGTGAATGCGGCAGAAACGGCGACAGAGCCCAAAGCCGCTACCCCGATCCGCCATCTGGTAGTGATCTTTCAGGAAAACGTCTCCTTCGATCACTATTTCGGCACCTATCCTCGCGCGGCCAATTTGCCTGGCGAACCGGCATTCCAGCCACGCCGCGACACGCCGCCGGTCAATACGCTGGCGACGCCGCTCGACGTCGCCCACGGTTTTGCGCCGTTCAAAAACGTAAAGCTGTTAACCGGCAATCCCACACGGTTCAACGCCGCCAACGGTGGCAACGCCATCAATCCATTCCGCCTGGATCGCAGCCAAGCCGCAACGGCCGACCAGAATCACGAGTATGACGCCGAACAGCAAGCTTTCAATGAAGGCGCCATGGACCTGTTCCCGAAATCGGTGGGCATCGGCGACACGATGGTGTCGGCCAACCAGGTCGCACCCCTTAACACCGTCGGCCTCGTGATGGGATACTACGACGGCAATACCATCACCGCGCTGTGGAATTACGCACAACACTTCGCCATGAACGACAACTCGTTCGGTACCACCTTCGGCCCCTCCACGGTAGGCGCCCTCAACCTGATCGCCGGACAAACCAACGGCGTGCTGGCCACCAATGCCGCTCCCGCAAAAAATGGCAGCAATCTGGACGGCGAGATTTCCAGCGACGGCAATGGCGGCATCACGATGACCGGCGATCCGCAGCCGCTCGGCGACATCTGTTCGAAACGCGACGCCGTCAGCATGCAAGGCAAGAATATCGGCGACCTGCTCAACGCAGCCGGCGTCAGCTGGGGATTCTTCTCCGGCGGCTTCGATCGCAGTGTCGTCGATGCAGATGGCAGCAGCGACTGCCAGCGCGGCTCGCGTTCCGCGATCACCGGACAATACAAGCTGGACTACATCCCGCACCACCAACCCTTCCAGTACTATGCGTCGACCGCCAATCCGACGCATGCACGCCCAAGCGCCGTCGGCGCAATCGGCCGCACTTATGAAGCCGACGGGAAGACGCGCGACCCGGCCAACCATCAGTACGACTTGCACGATTTCTTCGACGCCATCGCGGCCGGCAACTATCCCGCCGTCAGCTTTCTCAAGGCACCCGGTTACCAGGACGGCCATGCCGGTTATTCGAATCCGCTCGACGAACAGGAATTCATCGTCCGCACGCTCAATTTCCTGCAACAGCGCGCGGAGTGGCAGCACACGCTGGTATTGATTGCCTACGACGATTCGGACGGCTGGTATGACCATCAGATGAGTCCCATCGTCAATCCGTCGAGCATGCAGCCTGGCGCCAGCTTCGTCAGCAACGGCGTCAAGGTCACCGGATTAGGGGATTTTCTGAATGGCCGCGGCATATGCAAGTCGGGCCTGCAGCAAGGTCGGCCGGTACGCGAAACAGCCTTGCCGGGCCCGGATGGCAAGGTTCCCGTGCAGGGACGCTGCGGCTACGGCCCGCGCATGCCCCTGCTGGCCATCTCTCCCTACGCCAAGCCCAACCATGTCGACCACACGCTGACCGATCAAACCTCGATTCTGCGTTTCATCGAAGACAACTGGCTATCGGGGCAAAGATTGTCAGGCTCTTTCGATGCACTGGCCGGCCCTCTGAACAACATGCTCGATTTTTCAGGAAAACGTAAGGCCGGCGTCTTGATCCTCGATCCAGTCAGTGGACAAGTTTGCATCGATTGCAACAGAAATAAGCCACAGTAGGGGAGAAGCCATATGTGCAGTTGGCGATAAAGCCGCTGCAACTCCGGGCAGTCCGGGTACACTAACCGGATACACCAGACGAAGCTGAGTGCGGCCGCGCAGCCACAGGTTACAAACAAGGGCTCGGCAAGCTTTACCTCCGCCATGAACGAAAATACTCACCGCGACATCCTGACCGGTGCATTGAACCGCACCGCACTGGCGGAATGGCTCAATCACGCCATGCCGCAAGCGCATCTGGCCGGCGTCCCCCTGACCCTGGCCATCGTCGATGTTGATCACTTCAAGAGCGTCAACGACGCCTTCGGCCATGCCCGCGGCGACCAGATCCTGTGCGAGATCGCCATGCGCATCCAGCGCACGCTGCGCACCGGCGACAAGCTGTTCCGCTATGGCGGTGACGAATTCGTGCTGGTGCTGCAGGACGCCAATCTCGATCAGGCCCAGGTGCTGATCGAGCGTCTGCTCAATGTCGTGCGCGACGAGCCGTTCGAAGGCAAGCCGCCGCTGAAGATGACCTTATCGATCGGCGCCGCCGCCATCGAGGAAACTGACGGCACTCCGGAAAAGCTATTCGAATGTGCCGATGCGCGGCTCTACCTTTCCAAGCGCCAGGGCCGCAACCAGCTGCAGACCAGCGATCGCGAAGAACCGGATATGCATGCCGTGTTCTCGGAACAATTTCAGGGCGTCACCCGCCTGCTCGAACGGGAAACCACGCTGGCGGCGATTCGCAGCTTCATCGAATCGCTGCCGGCACGCAAGCGCGCCCGCCTGCGCATCGGCGGCGAAGCCGGCTGCGGACGCAGCCGCATGATCGCCGAAGCCGGGCGCTACGCGGCCTTGATGGGTTACGGCGTGCTTAGTCTGCAGGGGCGCCCCGGATATGCCTATCGCATGTATGCGGCCGTACTCGACGCACGCCAGGCCGGCAGCCTATGGGCCGAACTGCCGCATCCCCTGCAAGGTGAACCGCATTTCGTCGAGACCCTGGCGCGCCTGTTGCATGAGCGTGCGGCGGCCGGCTTGATTTTATTGATCGACGGTGCGGAACTGATCGACCACAGCACGCTCGCGCTGCTGCGCGCGGTGATTGCCAGTCCCGACATCGTCCAGGTTGGCGTACTGGCCAGTTCCGACGGTCCGCTCACGCAATTTCTCGATTGCGGCATCGACGCGGAAATTTCGCTCGATCCGCTCAGCAAGGTCGGCACGCGCCTGTGGCTGCGCGGCATATTGCGGTGGGAAGCGCCGGACCAGTTCGTCAGTGAATTCCATGCCCTCACCCAAGGTGCGCCCGGCGTCATGCAGCGCACGCTGCAAAGCATGCGCGACATGGCGCTGCTGGTACGCAGTGCGCAGGGATGGAACATTCACGATGCCTGGGCAGCAGCCCTTCACGCCAAGGCCCCGCGCCAGGATGCCAGAGTGCGGCCGTGGCTGTCTGTCGGCGAAGAATTCGTCGGCCGCGAAACGGAATTGAATCTGGTCAAGCAGCGCCTGCAAAGCGGAGGCCTGCTTACTCTGGTTGCCGCGGGCGGCATGGGAAAGACGCGCCTGGCGCTGCAAGCCGCGAGCGAAACGCACGATCAATTTGCCGACGGCGTCTATTTTGTGCCATTGGCGGCCGTCGAATCCAGCGATCTCATGCTTCCCGCCATTCTGCAAGCTTTCAATCTGCGTCTGCAGGACGGGACGAATCCGCGCCAATTGCTGCTCAATTTCTGCAGCCGTGGGCAGATGCTGATCGTACTCGACAGTTTCGACCACATGACGCACGATCTGAGCCTGGTCGACGACTTGCTGCATGCCTCGCCCAACCTGCGTCTACTGATCACGTCCCGCGAGCCCCTGCATTTGCCCAGCGAACGTGCGCTGCGCATCACGGGCCTGCCTACCGCGGACGCCGAAAGCACCTATCTGCCCGAACAGGCTTTCAACAGCGCCGAGATACTGTTTGTCCAGTATGCACACAAGATACAAGCCGACTTTGTCGTGGCTTCGGACAGCCGCATCGACATATCGCGCATCTGCAAGGCCGTGGACGGCATGCCGCTGGCCATCAAGCTGGCCGCCGCTTGGGTCAACGTCTTTGACTGTGCCGAAATTGCCGACAAGCTGGAAAAGGATCCGGAGCAGGCCAATGCCTTGTCGGTCATCAATTATTTCTGGGCACAATTGAGCGAACATGAACGATGCGGCGCCAGCGCATTGGCCGTTTTCCGCGGCGGCTTCGAGCAGACAGCCGCACAACAGGTGGCCGGCATCTCTCCTTTCTTCCTCTCTGCGCTGGTGACCAAATCCTTTTTGGTGCGTAACCGCAGCGGCCGCTACGACATGCTGGAGTTGCTGCGGCAATACGCGTTGCGCGAGCTTGCCGCGCATCCGGAACGCGCCGCCGCATTGCAACAGGCGCACGGCGACTACTATCTCGCACTGGTGCAGCAAGCGGCGACTCATTGGCACCGCAACGGCGAGGTGTTCTGGTTTGAACGGCTGACGGCGGAACTCGACAACTTGCGCGCTGCGCTTGCCGCCGCCATCGATGGCAACAGGCAGGATCAAGCCATGTGCATGGTCGCCGACCTGGCCAACTTCTGGATAGGCCGCGGCCTCATCCTGGAGGGCTCGCGCTGGACGCAGTTGGCCTTGCAGCAAAGCGGCGCCCCTACACTGCCTCATTTTGCCGCCGCCACCGCCGCAATGGGAAAGCTGCTGTTCTGGTTGGGGCAACCCGGGCAATCGGCCCAGGCCTTCGAAACCGGACTCGAAGCCGCCACCCGCAACAAGCTGCCCGCGGTTGCCGCGCTGTGCCGCGCCTGGCTCGCGGCAGCACACTTCCGCGGCGGACGCCATACGCAAGCACTCGAATTGGGGCAACAAGCCCTGGATGTAGCGCGCGAGGCCGGCTTGCCTGGTGAGCATGCGCTATGTCTGTTGACCTTGGGTGGCGTCTTTCTGGAACGCGGCGAACAGGCCAAGGCCCGCGAAATCCTGACACTCTGCCTGCGCATGTTCGAAGAGCAAGGCGACGCGCGCCGCCACACGCTTGCGCTGAATTTTTTCGGCATCCTCGAATTCCGCGACTGCAAGCTCGACGCCGCTGTCAAGACACTGGAAAACGCCGTCTCGGTTGCGCAGCAAAATCGTAACCGCCTCAACTACGCCTGGAGTCTGACCAATCTGGGCGCAGTAGAAATCGCGCTGGGCCACGATACGGCAGCACATCAAAAACTGGCAGAAGCGCAGCAAATCCTGCATGAAGCAGGCTCCCACGATTGGGAAGCCATCAACCAGGTGTTCACCGCGCAAGCCTGGCTCGCCAACGGCGACGTGTCGCGCGCCCGCGCAGCGCTGACAAAAGCCTTGGCATGCGCGCTCGCCTGCAAATCGACGCGCCGTCAATTACTCGTTATCGCCGCCTACGCGCAACTGGCTGCTACCCAGCACGACGGCGAACGCGCGTTACAACTGGCCAACCTGGTTCTGGCCCATCCCGACAGCGGCGAAGAAGCCTCGATCCCCGCACGCATCGCACTTGCCTCGGCCGGAGTGGAAGGCGAGTTCGCATACTCGCCGGAATCCGCTCGCGATGCGCTGACCGGACAGATCGCGCTACTCAGCAACGAAATTCCAGGATTGCTCCAAGCGTCTTGACCGGCGCAGACCTTGTGCTGCATTGCAAAGAGCACAACTTTGCACGCGATTCGGCCGCGCGCAAGGTCGCACGCCGTTCATCGGCCGCACCCAACCCTTGCTTAAAAACACGAAATCGGTCATAATCGTCGTTTCCGCCCGGGTGGTGAAATTGGTAGACGCAGGGGACTCAAAATCCCCCGCCGCAAGGCGTGCCGGTTCGATTCCGGCCCCGGGCACCACTAGGTTGTATCTGGCAGTATCGCATCATCCCAGAACCCGCATAGCTCTTGGCTCTGCGGGTTTTTTGTTGTCTCAAGCCATTTCAAGCGATACCAGCAGATACCAACACAAGGGTATCGATGGTACTCACAGACACTTTCGTTCGTTACAAGTTTGGATGCCAATCGTGACCTTGATCACTTCAAGAAGAACGAAAATGCACCATTAAGGCGTACGGAGAATACACATTTCACATGTACTAATGCCGAATTTCCCAAATGAAAGCAAATTGACCATTCAAAGATCCTTTGGGTTTCTGCGGTGGGTGTACGATGTTGTATAACCATATGCCAAAATTTTCGTTTATCTACCGCACACGCTGATCTAATCTGTCTAGCTTCATGAATTTCATTGGTCAAAAGCCAGCGAAATTCCACCGTATGTCAACCCGACGTATTGAAGACCGAAGGTCACAAGATGCCACAACTCCCCTCCGGGATTGCTCCCGCAGTCCTCTCGCTGATCGGCAACACGCCCCTCATTCCCGTCACTCGGCTTGACACCGGCCCTTGCCAATTATTTTTGAAGTTGGAATCGCAAAATCCCGGAGGTTCCATTAAGGACCGCATCGGCAAGGCCATGATTGAAGCGGCTGAGTGGGATGGCAGGCTCAAACCCGGCGGCACGGTGGTAGAGGCCACTGCCGGCAACACTGGCCTGGGCCTGGCCCTGGTGGCGCGAGCGAAAGGCTACCGCGTTGTGCTGGTGGTGCCGGACAAAATGTCGACGGAAAAAGTGTTGCACTTGAAAGCCATGGGTGCCGAAGTACATACCACACGCTCCGACGTCGGCAAGGGCCATCCAGACTATTACCAAGACTATGCCGCGCGATTGGCGCGCGAGATACCAGGTGCGTTTTTCGCCGACCAGTTCAACAATCCGGCCAACCCGTATGCTCATGAAACGACGACCGGCCCGGAAATCTGGGAGCAGACCAAGCACAACCTGGATGCGATCGTCTGCGGCGTCGGCTCCGCCGGAACGGTTACCGGATTGACGCGCTATTTCCGCAAACAACAGCCGGAACTGGAATTCGTGCTGGCCGACCCGGAAGGATCGGTCTTGGCGGAGTATGTGCGGACAGGTCGCGTGTCCGAAGTCAGCGGTTCGTGGGCAGTGGAAGGCATAGGCGAAGATTTCATCCCGGCGATTGCGGATCTTTCCGCGGTCAAGTGCGCCTACACCATCAGCGACCAGGAGAGCTTTGCTACCGCGCGCGAACTATTGCGTGCAGAAGGCATTCTAGCCGGCTCGTCGACCGGCACGTTACTTGCCGCAGCCTTGCGATATTGCCGCGAGCAG
>Ga0213872_10000489_pt1 | contig 31637 bp, 21 predicted proteins | sample VelepicomBERX_R2_FD_160071 | JGI IMG/M metagenome (GOLD analysis project Ga0213872, IMG submission 160071) | Rhizosphere microbial communities from Vellozia epidendroides in rupestrian grasslands, the National Park of Serra do Cipo, Brazil - RX_R2 | ecosystem: Host-associated > Plants > Roots >...
CACAGATAAATGCAGGTTCGCTTGCAGCCAATGTCGGTTTGCGCGCCTCGTCAGTTGCAGTTATTCCTGGCCGAAAATCGCCTCAAATGCTGGTCGGCCGATTTTCAAACGCAGGTTGCTACAGCTAGACGCTACTAATCTCTGCTATCTGGTACTACATCGCGCTATTCCTTACTAAAATTCCCGGCCGGCCTACTAAATCATACTAAAAATAACCCTGTATCTTGCTGGACCGCCGCGCGGGCAGCGGCGGCACCAATCCGGAACAACTGTTCGCCGCCGGCTATTCCGCCTGCTTCCTCAGCTCGATGGCCTTCGTCGTCGCCCACGTCCTGTGCCCTTACTCGCACGCCACGCGCGGCAACCTGGACGTCCGCCTGACTCTGATCTGAGTATTCAAATCAAATGAACCCGCCTCCGGGATTCAAGTCGTCCCCACGACGCGGACCACGTCCATCACCGCGCTGCCGGTCAATCCGTGCAGCGCGGTGATGGGCTTGTCGGGTTTATCGCTGCTGTGCCCGCAGGCGGCGGGTGCTTGCTCTGATCGTACGGTTACTTTTTCGCCGACTTGCGGCGTGCTGCCGCGAAGCCCAGCACGCCCAGGCTGAGCAGGGCCAGCGTGGTCGGTTCCGGCACGGACGTCACCTGCTCCTTGGCGCCGATGGTGAGGTTGTCGAAGCCGAACACGTCGCCGGTGCCGAGCGTCGAGACAAAGCGCACCGACTTGAACAGCTCGTTGTTGTTGGCCGCGATGGCGCCAAAGTACAGCGCGCTGCCGTCTGCCACATTGGCGGCGGCGGTCGGCACGACAACCGTGCTGATCACGACATTGCTGTCGTTCAGGAACTGCAGCGACAGCGTGCCGCCAAAGTCGCCGATGTCGGTGCCGTAAAAGCCGAAGGCGGCGATGTCCTGGCTGAAGATGACCTGGAAACCGCCACTTTGGGTCGCTTCCACTTCCCAGTAGTTGGAGCCTCCGCCGACGCTGTAGCGGCCGCCGTTGGTGGTGCCGGAAATAGCCGAGCTGACCATGCCGCCGCCCTGCAGGGTCGCGGTGCCTGCCGCGCCAAAGCTCAGTGGGAGCGGCGCCGCGCCGCTGCGGCCTTCAAAGGTCTCGGTGCCGACACCGGTGAGGTGAGACTTGAATGCGGTTTCGGCCGCCGTGGCGTTCGGCATGGAGGACAGGGGAACGTTGGGATTGTTATTGCCATCAGCGCCGGTAAAAATAGCATAGGCATTGGCATTGCTTGCTGCGACGAGGGTGGCGGCCGCAGCCAGTACAGTGAGGGACTTATTGATCAAGATTACTCCGAAGTGGATTGAATGAATTGTTGTTATAAAGATCAAGCAAATTGCATGCCAGAAAAATAAAATGACTTAAGTCATTGATTTAAAGTAAAAAATATCAGGATGAAATGATTGCCGTCCGGCAGGTGTAAAGAATTCCGATAAATTTGCTTTGCAGAAGTGGTGATTTGTTGACACTAAAATATTGAATCGTTTGATTTATTAGTGGCGATGCTTTAACGTGGCCTGTATCCGACCAACAGACCAGCAAAGGCAGGCCGCCCGTGAATGCCGATCAGGAAGCGCAGCGAATTGTCGCCATTGGCGGCGCGTCCGGCTTTTGGGGCGACAGCGTGCTGGGCGCGCGCCAGCTCGTGGCGTCGGGACGCATTGGTTATCTGGTGTTCGACTATCTGGCCGAGCTGACCATGTCCCTGCTGGCCGGCGCGCAGCAGAAAAATCCCGAGGCCGGCTATGCCACGGATTTCGTCACGGTGGCCATGCGCGCGGTGCTCAAGGACGCGCTGGCGCAGGGCATACGCATCGTCGCCAATGCGGGCGGCGTCAATCCGCGCGGCTGCGCCGCCGCCCTGCGGACTCTGGCGGAGGAGTTGGGCGTCGCCGTGCGCATCGCCGTCGTGGAGGGCGACGATGTCCTGCCGCTGCTGCCCGCCTTGCGCGAACAGGACGTGCGCGAAATGCAAAGCGGCCGGCCGCTGCCGGCCAAGGTCCTCAGCGCCAATGCCTATCTCGGCGCGCTGCCGATCAAGCATGCGCTGGATGCCGGTGCGCAGGTCGTCATCACGGGCCGCTGCGTCGACAGCGCCGTGACGCTGGGCGTGTTGATGCACGAATTCGACTGGCCGGCGGACGATTACGACAAGCTGGCCGCGGGCAGCCTCGCAGGACATTTGATCGAGTGCGGCTGCCAGGGCGTCGGCGGATTGCACACGGACTGGGAGCAGGTGCCAGATTGGGCCAACAGCGGCTATCCCATCGTCGAGTGCCGGCGCGACGGCAGCTTCGTCATCACCAAGCCGGAAGGCACGGGCGGCCTGGTGACGCCGGCCACGGTCGGCGAGCAGCTGCTGTACGAGATCGGCGATCCGGCGCGCTATATTCTGCCGGACGTAGTCTGCGACTTCACTAGCGTGACGTTGGTGCAGGATGGCCCGCACCGCGTGGCCGTGCACGGAACGAGGGGGGGGCCTCCGACGCCGACTTACAAGGTGTCCGCCACCTACGCGGACGGCTTCCGCTGCGCAGCCCAGCTGACCATCATTGGCTTCGATGCTGAACGCAAGGCGCGGCGGACGGCGGAATCCATCCTTGAGCGCACGCGCGGCATGTTCCGCGCGCTGGGATTGCCGGACTACAGCGCGACGCATATCGAGATACTCGGCGCCGCGCCATCGCATGGCCCACACGGCCCACATCGCGCGCATGGCTCGCACGCTTCGTATGGCCCGCACGATTCGCAAGCGGCGCACTGGGACGCCGTCATGTGGCTGGCGGTCTCGCATCCGGACAAGCGCGCGCTGGAGCTGTTCAGCCGCGAGATCGCACCCGCCGCCACCTCGTGGGCGCCCGGAACGACGGGCATGGGCGGCAGGCCCGCCGTCACGCCGTCGATCAAGCAGTTCGCCTTCCTGCTGGATAAGGAGCGAGTGCAGGCGAGCGTGATTCTGCCGGATGAGGAGCAGGTGGCGGTGGTGATCCCTCCCGGCGAGGAAGCAGCATCGGCCTCCGGTGCGACCGCCGCCTCCTCGAGCTCCGACGCGGTTTCCGCCTCCAGCGTGCTCTCCACCGCTGGCGCGGCTCCCATCTCCGGCGCGGCCATGGGCGTACAGCCGCAGATGCAAGGGGATCCGCGCTGGCATCAACTGCCGCTGATCGACCTGGCCTGGGCGCGCAGCGGCGACAAGGGTGACATCTCCAATATCGGCATCATTGCGCGCCGTCCGGAATATCTGCCGCTGCTGCGGGCGCAGTTGACCGAGCAAAGTGTCGCGGTTTACCTCGCGCATCTGGTCGAAGGTCCCGTCACGCGCTACGAGCTGCCCGGCATCGGCGCCTTCAACTTCGTCTGCGAGAAGGCGCTGGGCGGCGGTGGCATGGCTTCGCTGCGTCACGACGCGCTGGGCAAGGGCATGGCGCAGGTGCTGCTCGCCATGCCGCTACGCGTTCCCGACGATTTTCCCATCAAGGAGTGACGCCGCATGTACGCCGCCCTGCCGCCATCCAGCGATTTCACTCCCGAGCACGAAGCATTCCGCGCCACGGTAAAGCGCTTTGTCGACAAGGAGCTGATGGCGCACGTCGACGCCTGGGACGAGGCGGAAAGCTTCCCGCGCGAGCTGTATCGCAAGGCGGCCGACGCCGGCCTGCTTGGCCTGGGCTTCCCCGAGGAATACGGCGGTATACCCGGCGACCTGTTTCACGAACTGGCGATGAATGAGGAGTTGACCCGCTGCGGCAGCGGCGGCATCCTGGCCTCCCTGTTCAGCCACACGATTGGCGCGCCGCCCATCGTGGCAGGCGGCAGCGATGAGCTGAAGGCGCACGTCCTGCCCGCCATCCTGTCCGGCGCAAAAATCAGCGCCCTCGCGATCACCGAACCTTCCGGCGGTTCGGACGTCGCCAACCTGAGCACGCGAGCCGTGCGCGACGGCGACCATTACATCGTCAACGGCAGCAAAACCTTCATCACATCCGGCATGCGCGCCGACTACATCACGCTTGCCGTACGCACGGCTGGACCGGGCGCGGGCGGCGTATCGGCGCTGCTGGTGGAGGGCGACACGCCCGGCCTGACCCGCACGCCGCTGAAAAAAATGGGCTGGTGGTGCTCCGACACGGCCACTCTGCATTTCGAAAACTGCCGCGTTCCCGCCGCCAATCTGCTGGGCCGGGAAAACGCGGGCTTCGAGATCATCATGCGCAACTTCAACCACGAACGGCTGATGTTGGCCATGCAGGCCTGCGGACTGGCGCGCGTCTGCCTCGACGAAGCATCGGCATGGGCCATGGAGCGCCGCACCTTCGGCCAGCGGCTGGTGGAGCACCAGGCCGTGCGCCACAAGCTGGTGGCGATGGCGACCCGCATCGAAGCCACCCGCGCCATGCTGGAGGATCTGGCGCGACGCGCAAAGCAGGGCGGTGCGCCGGTCGCACAGGTGTGCATGGCCAAGAACTTCGCCGCGCAGACCATGCAGTTCTGCGCCGACCAGGCAGTGCAGATCCTGGGCGGTATGGGCTTCATGCGCGGCACCAAATCCGAACGCATCTACCGCGAGGTGAAGGTGTACATGATCGGCGGCGGCGCGGAAGAAATTCTCAATGACCTGGCAGCACGTCAGCTGGGCTGGAAATAGACAAGGACATTGCATGTATCGCTCGATATTCAAGCCGGATCTGTTCAAGGAAAAACTGGTCATCGTCACGGGCGGCGGCAGCGGCATCGGACGCTGCACCGCGCACGAGCTGGCGGCGCTGGGCGCCACCGTTGTCATCGTGGGTCGCTCGCTGGACAAACTGGAAGCCGTATGCGCCGAAATCGAACAGGCAGGCGGCAAGGCCGATCCCCGCGTCTGCAATATCCGCGACGAGGCGGCCGTTACGGCCCTCGTTGCCGGCATCGTAGCGGACCACGGCCGCATAGATGGCCTGGTCAACAACGCGGGTGGGCAGTTTCCCTCGCCGCTGCTCGACATATCGCAAAAAGGCTGGGAAGCGGTCTTGCAGACCAACCTGACAGGCGGCTTCCTGGTGGCGCGCGAATGCCTGAAGCAGCATATGCAGCATCACGGCGGCGCCATCGTCAACATCGTGGCCGACATGTGGGGCAGCATGCCGCTGATGGGCCACTCCGGCGCCGCCCGCGCAGGCATGGTCAGCTTTACCGAAACGGCCGCCTTTGAATGGGCGCAGTACGGCGTGCGCGTCAACGCTGTCGCACCGGGCTATATCGCGTCGTCCGGCATGGACTCCTATCCGCCCTCGCTGCGCCAGACCATCCGTAACTTCGGCAACACCGTTCCCTTGCGCCGCATGGGCAGCGAGTCCGAGGTGTCGGTGGCGATTGTGTTCCTGCTGTCCGAGGCGGCGGCCTTCATCACCGGCGACACGCTGCGCATCGACGGTGGCCGCCCGAACGCGCGCGGCGGCATGCCCATGCCGTCGCTGCGCCAGGGCGGCGAGCCATTCAACGGCTTCCACCTGGCCACGCTACCGAAGATTTTGCAGGACGAAGGAGATCCCGCATGACGCAACTGGCCTCGCGCATCGTTCCGCACAGTGAGCAGTTCAAAGCCAACGCCGCGGCGCTGGAGGCGCAGCTTGCGCAGCTGCGCGCGCTGGAGCGACGCACGCGCGACAAGTCGAATGCGGCGCGTCCGTTGTTTGAAAAGCGCGGCCAGCTGCTGCCGCGCGAACGGCTGGGCAGGCTGCTCGATGCCGGAGCGCCTTTTCTGGAGCTGTCCACGCTGGCCGGCTATGGCCTCGATCACACTGCGCCGGAAAAGACGGTTCCCGGCGGTGGACTGCTGACGGGGATAGGCTATGTCTGCGGCGTGCGCGTGATGGTGCTGGTGGACGACGCGGGCATCGACGCTGGCGCGCTGCAGCCGATGGGCGTGGAGAAGTTCCAGCGCGCGCAGCAGATCGCGCTGGAGCAAAAGCTGCCCTTCATCCATCTGGTGGAAAGCGCTGGCGCCAATCTGCTGGCGTACAAGGTCGAAACCTTCATCCACGGCGGCAGCACGTTTTACTGGCTGGCACGCCTGTCTGCGGCCGGGCTGCCGGTGATCAGCGTGGTGCACGGTTCCAGCACGGCGGGCGGCGCCTACATGCCCGGCTTGTCCGATTACGTGGTGATGGTGCGCGAACGTGCGCGCGCCTTCCTCGCCGGTCCGCCTTTGCTGAAGGCCGCCACTGGCGAGATCGCAACCGAGGAAGAGCTGGGCGGCGCTGAGATGCACGCCACCATGTCCGGCCTGAGCGAGTATCTGGCCGAAGACGATGCCGATGCGCTGCGCATCGCGCGCGACATCGTGGCGGCGCTCGACTGGAACCTCGATCTGCCTGCGCCTACGCGCTCGTATGCCGCGCCATGCTTTGATGCGCAAGAGCTGCTGGGCATCGCCTCCACCGACCACAAAAAGCCGCTCGATATGCGCGAGATCATCGTGCGCCTGGTGGACGATTCGGACTTCCTCGAATTCAAGGCAGACTACGGCCCGGCCACCGTGACCGGCCACGCCTTCATCTGCGGCATGCGGGTGGGGATCGTCACCAACAACGGGCCGATTGATCCCGCCGGCGCGAGCAAGGTGGTGCACTTTATCCAGGCCTGCTGCCAGTCCGATACGCCCTTGCTCTATCTGCAGAATACGACCGGCTACATCGTCGGCAAGGCGTCCGAGCAGGCGGGGATGATCAAGCACGGCTCCAAGATGATTCAGGCCATGTCCAACGCCACGGTGCCGCGCATTACCGTGCACTGCGGCGCGTCCTTCGGCGCGGGGAATTTCGGCATGTCGGGACGGGGATTTTTCCCTGACTTCTGTTTCAGTTGGCCCAATGCGCGAACGGCCGTGATGGGCGCGGAGCAGGCCGCGAACACGATGGCGATCGTGATGGAGGGCAGCATGAGGCGCAAGGGCCAGGAAGTGGACCATGCGGCCATTGAGGCCATGCGCGCCAAGGTCATCGCCACGTTTGAGGCACAGACGGACGCCTTCTACTTGTCCGGCCGTCTGCTGGACGATGGCGTGATCGACCCGCGCGACACGCGCAAGGTGCTGGCCTTCGTGCTGTCCGTATGCGAAGAAGTGCGCAGGCGCAAGCTGCATCCCGTGCAGTTTGCCGTGGCGCGCGCCTGAGATATCTACACTTACACCGGGAGACACAGATGCATTTCACGCACGAACACCAGGAGCTGCAACGCAACCTGAAGCGCTTCATCGACACGGAAGTCAATCCCTTCGTCGACGAGTGGGAAGAGGCCGAGATGTTCCCCGCCAAGGAGCTGTTCAAGAAAATGGGCGCGCTGGGATTCCTTGGTATTACCAAGCCGGTGGCGTTCGGCGGACTTGGACTGGATTATTCTTACGCCGTGGCGGCGGGCGAGGCGCTGGGTACCGTCAAATGCGGCGCGATTCCCATGGCCGTCGGCGTGCAGACGGATATGGCCACGCCGGCGCTGGCTCGCTTCGGCTCGGACGCGCTGCGCAGGGAGTTTCTGGCGCCCGCCATCAGCGGCGATGCTGTGGCCTGCATCGGCGTTTCCGAGCCGGGCGCGGGTTCCGACGTGGCGGCGGTGAAGACAACGGCGCGCAAGGATGGCGGCGACTATGTCATCAACGGCAGCAAGATGTGGATCACCAACAGCCTGCAAGCGGACTGGATGTGCTTACTGGCCAATACTTCGGACGATCCGGCGCATCGCAATAAGTCACTGATCATTGTGCCGATGAATACACCGGGTATCTCGGTCGGCAAGAAGATCCGCAAGATCGGCATGAATGCTTCGGATACGGGACTGATTCACTTCGACGAGGTGCGCGTGCCGCAGCATCATTGCATCGGCGAGGAAGGGCGCGGCTTCACCTATCAGATGATGCAGTTCCAGGAGGAGCGCCTGTTCGCGTCGGCGACGAATCTGGAATCGCTGACCCAGTGCATCAACCAGACTGTCGAATACACACGCGAGCGCAAGATATTCGGCGGCTCGGTGCTCGATAACCAGTGGGTGCATTTCACGCTGGCGGAATTGAAGACGGAAGTGGAGGCGTTGCGCGCGCTGGTCTACCGTGCCTGCGACCTGTACGTGGCGGGGAATGATGTGACCGAGTTGGCGTCAATGGCCAAGCTGAAGACGGGACGCTTGATCCGCACGGTGTCCGATACCTGCCTGCAGTTCTGGGGCGGCATGGGCTTCACCTGGGACAATCCCGTGTCCCGCCTGTACCGTGATGGCCGTCTGGTGTCGATTGGCGCGGGTGCGGACGAGGTCATGCTCAGCATCATTTGCAAGTACATGGATACGCTGCCGGGCAAGAAGGGTTAAGCGTATGGCGCAGCGTTCGTTCCGTTCCATCCTCATTGCCAACCGTGGCGAGATCGCCGTGCGTATTGCGCGCACGGCGCGGCGGCTGGGCTACCGTGTCGTCGCCGTCTATTCGGACGCCGACCGTGATGCGCCGCACCGGAATGCCGCCGATCTGGCGCTGCATATCGGCGGCGCGCAGCCTGCCGCATCGTATCTGAACGTCGTGGCGCTGGTGGATGCCGCGCGGGGCGCGGGAGCGGAGGCGGTGCATCCGGGCTATGGCTTCCTGGCGGAGAGCGACGTTTTTGCCCAGGCTTGCGCAGACGCGGGACTGATTTTCATCGGCCCACCAGCGGCTGCGATCCGGGCGATGGGCAACAAGGCGGGCGCCAAGCGCATCATGGAGGACGCTGGCGTGCCTTGTGTGCCGGGTTATCACGGCGCGGACCAGTCGGCGGTGCGCATGGCGGAGGAGGCGGCGCGGATCGGCTATCCGGTCATGATCAAGGCTGCTGCCGGAGGCGGCGGACGCGGCATGCGTCACGTGGCGCGGGCGGAGGATTTTACGGCGGCGTTGCAGTCGGCCCGCTCGGAGGCGGAAAGCGCTTTCTCCAGCGGCGAGCTGATTCTGGAAAAGGCGATTGTCGAGCCGCGCCATATCGAGATCCAGATCTTCGCGGACATGCATGGCAATGTGGTGCATATGGGCGAGCGCGATTGCTCGGTGCAGCGGCGGCACCAGAAGCTGATCGAGGAATCGCCGTCGCCGGCTGTGTCGCTTGAGCTGCGGCAGCGCATGGGCGAGGTGTCGATTGCGGCCGCGCGCGCGATCGGCTATGTGGGCGCGGGCACGCTGGAGTTTTTGCTGGACCGTGACGGCCGGTTCTACTTCATGGAGATGAACACGCGCTTGCAGGTCGAGCATGCGGTGACGGAGAGCGTGGTTGCCGTGGATCTCGTCGAATGGCAGTTGCGCGTGGCTGGTGGCGAGGCTTTGCCGCTGTCGCAGCAGGAGATCGACGCGCGCAGGACCAGTGGCGGACATGCCATCGAAGTGCGTTTGTGCGCTGAGGACCCGCAGCAGAATTTTCTGCCGCAAAGCGGCACCGTGGTCCGCTGGCGCGCGCCGGAAGACGTGAGGACCGATCATGCGCTCACAGACGGTGTTGAAGTCTCGCCTTACTACGACTCCATGCTGGCCAAAATCGTCGCCCACGGCCAGAGCCGCGCCGACGCGCTGCGTCGCCTGTCGCGGGCACTGGAGGATTGCCGGCTGTTGGGCATCAAGAATAATCGCCACTTCCTTGCGCGCTGCGTGGCGCATCCCGAATTCCAGGCCGGGCTGGCGACGACTGCGTTCATTGAAGCGCATTTCCCTGCATCGGCGCGTGCGGCGGTGCCGGCCGATGCGCTGGCGATTCAGGTTGCCGCCGTTCTGCTGACGTCCCGCCGCAGCGCCAGCCCGCGCTATCCTGCCGAATTGCAGGGATGGTCGAGCAGCGAAGCGTGGCCGCATTTGTGCCGCTTCTCGCTGGACGGGCAGGCGGCGCAAGCGCATCTGCGGGCGCAGGGAGCGGGGCGCTGGGAGGTAACTCACGATGTGAGGCATGCCGCGGCCTGCGTGGCCACCATGGCGGGAACGGCGACAAACGCGGCAAGCGGGGGAGCGGCTGCCACGCCTGTCACGGCAGACATCGCCGTCCTTGCCGATAGCGGTGGCAGGCTGGAACTGGTCTGCGGCGGGCGCACCTTCCACGTCGAATATGCGCAAGCGGGGAGCGAGCTGCATTTCGTGCTGGACGGCGAGGAGCATATTCTGCGCGACACCACCTACGCCCGCGCCGAGCGAGATGGCGGTGCGGCGGGCAGTGGACGCATCACGGCGCCGATGAACGGGCGAGTGGTCGCGGTGCACGCCGCCGCCGGTGAGCAGGTCGCCGCCGGCCAACTCCTGCTGGTGATCGAAGCGATGAAGATGGAACACAGCGTCGTCGCGCCGATGGCGGGAACGATGGCGCAGCTGCTGGTGGCTGCAGGAGACCAGGTCGCACCCGGCATGCTGCTGGCCGAGGTTTCGCCGGCAGCTATCAGCAGCTAGAATAGACGCCATTGTCCGCCATAGCACCATCATGCCCAATACCGCCACCGCCATCGCCGCATCGGAAACGCCGCCGGAACCTGCCAAGCGCAAGCGCGGCCGCCCGGTGCAGGACGCGAGCGAAAGCCTGCGCCAGGAGTTGCTCGATCAGTCGGCCAGGCTGTTTCGCGATAAAGGCTATGGCAACACCACGGTGCGCGACATCGCGGCGGCGACGGGTATCCACGCTGGCAGCTGGTTCTATCACTTCAAAACCAAGCATGACATTCTGGTGGCCGTGGTGGAGCTGGGGCTCACGCAGTCGCTGGACGAGATCGAAGCGCTCGGCGTCGCCCAGCTTCCCGCGCGCGAAGCGCTGCGCCGCCTGATCCGCCAGCATCTGCATACGCTGCTGGGCCCAAAGCAGGACTACATCCCCGTCATGCTGTACGAATGGCGTTCGCTGGAGGCGGACGCCCAGCGCCGCATCGTCGGCCTGCTGGACCGCTACGAGGCGGTGTGGGATGAAGTAATCGGACGCCTTCACCAGTCGGGTGAATGGTCGATGCCGACCAAGCTGGATCGCCTGCTGCTGTTCGGCGCCCTGAACTGGTCGGTGAAGTGGTACAAGCCCAATGTGGGCGACAGTCTGGACGAACTGGCCGAGACGGCGCTTCAGTTCATTCTGCGGACGGCTTGAGCTGCCAGCAGGCGGCGATCCACAACGGTTCCTGTCCAAGCGCCTGCGCCACGGGCAGATAGCGCGCGTCCAGCGTGGCAGCCTGCCAGTACAGGCGGGACGCGCTTTTCGGCTCCCACGGACCGGAGAAGCCATGCACGCCCGCGTCGCGGCGCTGCAGGTCGAACTTGACCTTGGTGTGGACGTATTCCTCGTGCGGCTGCTCGCCGCGCGCGTAGGGTAGCAGCCAGTCCAGGCCCGCCGCCAGGGTGACGCCGTTGTCCGCCTTCAGATGCAGCCAGTCTTCGCCGCGCAGCCGGGCCGCCATGGCGGCGCGCAGCAGCGGCTCCAAGTCGTAGACGGTGTAGTGCAGGGCGTCGCGTTCTTCGAAATCGAGGCTGTGGCCGTCGGGCCGCAGATTCTGATTGAGCTGCCTGAGGAACTGGAAGCGGGCGGCATCGAACAGTTCCGCGTCGTCCAGCGCGACGGCGGCCAGCGTCATCAGCTTGATGCGGTGGCTCTGCCAGTTATTGACCCATGTCCCTTTGCCCACGCCGGCGGAGCGGCGCATTTCGCGCAGATAGCCTTCGCTCCAGCCACGCAGCATGGCGGCCACCTTGTCGCGCGTGGCGGACGGCAGCTCGGCGCGGGTGATGGCGTAGGCGTCGATCAGCGTATCGAAGCCCGTTTCGTCGATGGGATTGAAGCTGGGCTGATAGACGGTGGCCCAGGCGTCGAGCACCGCCGCCAGCTGGGCTAGCGTGACCTTGTCGTGCGTGACGCGCCAGGCCATGGCCAGTTCCTGCATCAGCGCGTGGTCCTTTTTCGCCTCCATGCTGGCGTCCCATATGCCCTGGTGCGGCAGCGTGCCTTCCGTATGAATGCGGGGAATGGCGCGCGGACTGCCGGGCAGGCGTTTGCCGGCGTCGGTCAGCAGCGATTGAATGACTGGATCTGGAGCGGAGGGCGCGGAACACCACGCGGAGGGCGCCGCCAGCGCGGGGCCGGCGGATAGCAGCGCGAGAGACAGTGCAAGGAGCGGAAGGCGCATCGGCTGTCTCTCGGGAGGAAAATCAGCGGTAGAACGCTTCGACTTTGCCTTTCAGCTTGATCAGCATCGGCTTGCCGAACCGGTCCATGGACTTGGTGGAAGCGACTTTGATCCAGCCTTCGCTGACGCAGTATTCCTCGACGTCGAAGCGTTCCTGGTCGTTGAATTTGATGCCAACGTCATGCTGGAACACGGCAGCGACGTGGAACTTGCTGCGCGGGTCGATGGACAGATGGTCTGGGAGTGGGGGACGGGTAGTATCGTTCATGGGGATGCATTATCCATTATTTTGAGCTTGGCGGCCAGCGTGGCCGGGGACAGGGCGCCTATATACATGTCCACCAGCTTGCCCTTCGCGTTGTAAAACAGGGTGGTCGGCATGGCGCTGGAACCGACCGCGTGGGCCAGATGTCCCTCCGGGTCCAGCAGCACATTGCTCATCGCCGGCTGCTGGCTGGTGAACTGCACGGCGTCCGCCGCGCTTTCGCCCTGGTTGACGAAGATGAAGGCGATGTCCTTGCGCCGCGCTTGCGCGTCCACCAGCACCGGCATCTCGCGGCGGCAGGGCGGGCACCAGCTGGCCCACAGATTGACCACGGCGGGCTTGCCCGCCGCCAGAACGGGCAGGGTGGGGCGGCCGCCGTCGAGGGAGGCGAAGGCCAGCGCCGGCAGCACGGGCTGGCGTCCGCCGCCCAGCAGGGCGCTGCCTCCGGAGAACTGCCAGGCCAGCAGGCCCGCTACGATGCCCATGCCGAGTGGACGGCGCAGCAGCGGATTGCGCCAGCCGCGCCAGGCCGCCGCCAGCAGGCCGCCGGCCAGCACCGCCCAAGGGGTGAAGCCGCCGTCGCGGATATCGAGCATGGTCAGGGGACGCAGGCGGTACAGCTCCCACCAAGTCAGGATGAAGACGATGCGGCCTGCGGCAAGGCCGGCCAGCGCGGCGTCGGTCAGCACGCTGAAGACGGGCAGCTTGTGCGGACGGGCGCTGACATAGGCCACGCCGCTCGCCACCAGCAGGGCGGCCAGCATCAGCAGGTGGCTGGTCTGGATCGTCAGCGGTCCGAGGGAGAGGTTGTACATGGGGATTCCGCTTGCGAAAAAAGCCGCCATTGTCGGCATGCCTGCTTAAAGCCTGCTTAACACGATTGAAAGAGTTCAGCACCGCATTCTACCCTTGTCATTGATCTTGTACTTGAAGTATTCTTATCAATATTGCAGTAAAACGGACTAGTAAGGGGATACGTGGCAACGATCAAGGATGTAGCCCGCCTCGCGGGTGTGGGTCTGGGCACGGCGTCGCGCGTTGTCAGCGGCAAGGGCTCGGTGTCGCAGGCCACGCTGGAAAAGGTGCGCAAGGCGATCGAGGAGCTGGACTTCCGGCCATCGCATGCGGCGCGTTCGCTGTTGTCGGGCAGTTCGCAGATGATCGGGGTGTACATCCCCTATTTGAGCGGCACCTTCTACACGCCCATTCTGCAAACCGTGTACACGGCCTTGCGCGCCGCCGGGCTGAATATGGTGGTGGCCTTTGGCGTGGGCGAGGGCGATCCGCGCCAGCAGGCGATCGAGGGCATCAACTTCCTCATCGAGCGCGGCAGCGATGGCCTGATCGTGATGAGCAATGAGCTGGCCAACGAAGACTTCGTGGCGCTCGGACCTTTCCAGTCGCGGGTGGTGGTGGTCAACCATCCCTTCACCAGTATTGCGGAGCAGTGCTTCACCGTCGATCATGCCGAAGGCGGACGTCTGGCGGCGCGCACGCTGCTGGAATATGGCCATCGGCAGATCGCCGTCATCGCGGGCCGCGCCAGCGCGCCGGACAACCAGCAGCGCATCGCGGGCTTCATGGCGGAACTGGACAAGGCGGGCGTCGACCGCGCCACGGTGTGGACGGCAGACGGCGGCTTTTCGCCGGAAGGCGGCTGGTCCTGCGCCGAGTCGCTGCATAAATCAGGCACGCCGTTCACGGCCCTGTTCTGCGCCAACGACGAGATGGCGGTGGGCGCGCTGTCCTACTTCCAGCAGGCCGGGGTGGCGGTGCCGCAGCAGGTGTCCGTGCTGGGCTACGACGACACGCACACGGCCGAATTCACGGCGCCGCGCCTGAGCTCCGTGCACATTCCCTGGACGGAGATGACGCTGAACGGGCTCAATTACCTGCTCAATCGCTGCTACGACATGGCGCGTCCGGTGGAGCGGGAATATGCGCTGTCGGTGACGCACCGCGCCTCGCTGGCGCGCATCGGCAAATAAAAATCCGCGGCGGTGCTTACGCCGCGAATTTTTTATGCTACATTGGAAACGATTCCAAAGCCTTCCATAGAAAACCACGGAGACATTCAATATGACCGATCAACACCATATTCTGCGCCGCGCCGTGATGGCCGCCGTGCTGGCGATGAGCGCCGCCGCAGCCTCCACCTTCGCCGCTCCGGCTGCGGCTCCCTTGGCCGACTGGCCGCACATCACCAGCGCCATCAAGCAGGACAAGGCGATGGAGGCGCGCATACGGGAGATCGTGGCGGGCATGACGCTGGCGCAGAAGATCGGCCAGATGACACAGCCCGAAATCAAATTCATCACGGTGGACGAAGTCCGCCAGTACAGCATCGGCTCCGTACTGAATGGCGGCGGCAGCTGGCCGCAGGGGAACAAGTACGCCACGGCCGCCGACTGGGTGAAGCTGGCGGACGCCTACTACGACGCGTCCATGAGTACAGATATGAAGGTTAAAGTGCCCGTCATCTGGGGCATCGACGCCATGCACGGCAACAGCAACGTCTATGGCGCCACGCTGTTCCCGCACAATATCGGCCTTGGCGCGGCGCGCGACAGGAAGCTGGTGGGACAGATGGCGGAATCGGTCGGCAGGGCGGTGCGCGCCACCGGCATCAACTGGGTCTTCGCGCCAACGCTGGCCGTGGTGCGCGACGACCGCTGGGGACGCACATACGAAAGCTTTTCGGAAGATCCTGCCATCGTGCGCGATTACGCCGGCGCCTACGTGACGGGCCTGCAGGGCCGCTTCAAGCAGGACGGCAATGTGGTGGCGACGGCCAAGCACTTCATCGGCGACGGCGGCACCAACGAGGGCAAGGACCGCGGCGAGAACCGCGCTACGCTGGAGCAGATGATCAATATCCACGGCGCGGGCTACTATCCGGCGCTGGAAGCTGGCGCGCAGACGGTGATGGCGTCCTTTAACAGCTGGATCGACCACGGCAAGATGCATGGCAATAAGGAGCTGCTGACCGTCGCGCTGAAGGAGAAGATGGGCTTCGACGGCCTGGTGGTCAGCGACTGGAACGCGATCGCGGAAGTGCCGGGCTGCGCCAACGACAGCTGCGCCGCCTCCATCAACGCGGGCGTGGACATGATCATGGTGCCGGAACACTGGCGCAGCTTCATCGCCAACACCATCGCCCAGGTGGAAAGCGGCGAGATCCCCATGTCGCGCATTGACGACGCCGTGAGCCGCATCCTGCGCGTGAAGATGCGCGCGGGGATGTTCGGCCGCAAGCCGTCGCAGAATATCTACGCGGGCAAGCAGGAGGCCTTGCAGGCGCGCGCACTGGCGCGCCAGGCGGTGAGCGAATCGCTGGTGCTGTTGAAGAATAACGGCGGCGTGCTGCCGCTCAAGCGCGGCAAGAAGATCCTCGTCGTCGGCAAGAGCGCTGACAACTTCGCCAACCAGTCGGGCGGCTGGTCGCTGACCTGGCAGGGCACGGACAACAAAAACAGCGACTACACGGTCGGCGACACCATCCTGGCCGGCGTGATCGACGCGGCGGGCAAGGATAACGTAACCTTCAGCGCCAATGCGGCCGACGTGGACGTGAGCCAGTTCGACGCCGTGATCGCGGTGATCGGCGAAACGCCTTATGCGGAAGGCGATGGCGATATCGGCCCATCGGGCACGCTGCGCCTGTCGGGCCGCTATCCGGAAGACCTGGCCGTGCTGCAGGCGGTATCGGGCAAGGGCAAGCCGGTGGTGACGGTGCTGATGTCGGGCCGCCCGATGTGGGTGAATGACCTGATGAATATGTCGGACAGCTTTGTCGCGGCCTGGTTGCCGGGCACGGAGGGCAAGGGCGTGTCCGATGTCCTGTTCCGCGACAAGGCGGGCAAGATCAACAAGGACTTCCGTGGCGCGCTGTCCTTCTCCTGGCCCAAGGCCGTGTGCCAGTCGCCACTCAATGTGGGCGACGCGGAGTACGATCCGCTGTTCAAATACGGCTATGGCCTGCGCTATGGCAGCAAGGCCACGGTGCCGGTGCTGGACGCGCAGTATCCGGCCGGCGGCTGCGGCGTGACCAATTCCATGCCCGTCTACAGCCAGGTGGACCGCAGCACGTATCCGCTGCATGTGCAGAGCGGTGGGCAGGATGTGGCGCTTGGCGCGGATTTGAATGCCGTCTTCAAGCTGCCTACCGTGACGGTGGACACGGCCCAGGTCAACACCCAGCAGGACGCCAAGCGCCTGAACTGGAGCGGTCCGGCGCGTCTGCTGGCGCAGGTGGACAAGCCTCTGCCATTGCCTTCGTTCGCCAGCACGGACGGCGCGCTGCAGTTTGATACCATCGTGTCGGCTGCGCCACAGGGCAAGGTCGGTGTGGGTATGGTCAACGGCGCGGGACAGAGCGTGGAGCTGGATGCCAGCGCCGTGTTCCAGCAACTGGCGGGCAAGGGCAAGAAGAAGGTGACGATTCCTTTGGCCTGCTTTAGCACGAAGGGACTGGATATGTCGGCGCTGGCGGTGCCGTTCAGCGTCTCGTCCGATGCGCCGTTCGCCGCCTCGTTCGCCAACGTGGAAATCGTCGGCGGCGCGGCGAAGGACAAGACTGCGCTGGACTGCGGCCAGTTCAAATAAAACATCAGGGGACACGCGACAATGGAACATTATTCCCAGGCCGCGCCGGTGGCGAAGGCGAATGACGCATCCGGCGAAGCCCGCAGCAATGGCAGCAATGCGGGGCCGCTGGTCATCGTCACCATCCTGTTCTTCATGTGGGGCCTGCTTACGTCCCTGAACGACGTGCTGATCCCGCACCTGAAGGCGGTCTACACGCTCAATTATGTGCAAGCGATGCTGGTGCAGTTCTGCTTCTTCGGCGCCTACTTCATCGTCTCGCTGCCAGCGGGGATGCTGATCAAGCGTATCGGCTACCAGCACGGCGCGGTGGCGGGGCTGGCGATTGCGGCGGCGGGATGCGCGCTGTTCTATCCGGCGGCGACCAGCGGCTATGCCTTGTTCCTGATTGCCTTCTTCGTGCTGGCGGGCGGCATCACCATTCTGCAGGTGGCGGCCAATCCCTATGTGGCAGTGCTGGGCGATGCGCGCACGGCGTCCAGCCGCCTGACCTTGACGCAGGCGTTTAACTCGCTCGGCACCACCGTGGCGCCGACCTTGGGCGGGATGCTGATCCTGGCCGGAGGCGTGATGAGTGCGGCCGATCTGGCCAAGCTGCCTGCGGACCAGCTGGCGGCTTATCACGCCGCGCAGGCGGCGAGCGTACAGGGGCCTTATCTGGCGCTGGCGGCGGCGCTGCTGGTGCTGGCCATATTGTTTGCCGTCGCCAGGCTGCCGAAGATCGTCGACGCGGACGGCGATGCGACGGCTGCGGGCGGCTGGAGTGAGCTGTTCAAGCATCGCCATCTGGTGATGGGCGCGGCCTGCATCTTCCTGTATGTGGGCGGAGAGGTCAGCATCGGCAGCTTCCTCATCAACTTCATGGGCGAGCCGCATATCGCCGGCCTGGCGGCGGCCGACGCGGCGCATTTCGTCAGCTATTACTGGGGCGGGGCGATGGTCGGCCGCTTTGTCGGCTTTGCGGTGATGCGCACCGTCAGTCCGGGCAAGGCGCTGGCCTTCAATGCGGCGGCAGTGATCGTGCTGGTGCTGACGGCCATTCTCGGCCACGGCGGCGTGGCCATGTGGGCGCTGCTGGCCGTGGGCCTGTTCAACTCCATCATGTTCCCCACCATCTTCAGCATGGCGCTGAACAAGATGGGCAAGCTGACCGGACAAGCATCCGGCCTGCTGTGCATGGCGATTGTAGGCGGCGCGCTGGTGCCGTTCGTGCAGGGCGCGCTGGCCGATGCGATCGGCCTGCAATGGTCCTTCTTCGTGCCGGCCCTGTGCTACACCTACATCCTGTACTTCGGCGTCAAGTACGCCGGCATGTACGCTGAAACGGCGGCGTAAGCTTACTGCTCGTCGACCAGCTTGTAGAGCACCGTGTTCTCGTGGTGAATGCGCTTGCTCAGCGCGTTGAACACGGCCTTGCTCTCGGTGATGAACTCCGAGGGCCTGGACATGATGCTGACGTTGGTCGGCCATTTGCGCACGTAGTTTTCAAACGTCTGGGACAGCGCTCCCATCTCGTCCTGGTAGCGGCGCGCCAGTTCCGGCAGGCGCGGGTCGGCGCTGGCCATCATGGTGGGGTAGAGGCTCTTGTCTTCCATCGCCAGATGCAGCGAGACCTGGCCGTGCATCTTGGACAGCAGACGCCGCGCCGTGGAGGCGTCTGTGTCGTTCATCTCGATCGTGAGCAGGGCATTGATTTCGCGTGCGGTGGTCAGGATATCGGCGTGCTGTTTGCGGAAGTTGTCGGTGCGGGCCATGTGAAAACTGCATGAGAAAATTGAAAAGCAGTATTATCAATGCTGCTTTTCAATAAATCAAGCATTTATTTTGCTTGTTTGTTCTAGGCCAGCGCTGCGATCAATTTTTGCCATGGTGTCAGTCGGATCATTGAATCTCTTTCGTCGATTTCGATCATGACATCGTTGTACGCGACAGCACGCAGCGGTTCGATTTCTTCGGTGTCGCTTTGCCGCGCTTCGTGCAGCAGCTTTTGAATGGCATGGGCGTCAAGGTCGTCGGATTTCACCATGAGGGCGCCATATTTGCGAACATCTGATTGAAATGCCGCAATTTTGTCGGCTGGGCGTATCGCAAAATTAAGAATGCCGAAGATGGAAAATATCGCCAGCAGCCAAGTGGCGGCGAGCGGCATTTGCGCGGCGATGGCGGCGATTGAACTGCTTCCTGCCAGCATGCTGAAGAAAGTGAACGTCGTCTGTATGCGGCGATAGAAGCGAACGCTGCGCTGGCAGAAGCGCTGGGCGTAACGTAGCTCCACTTGTAATTGATCCTTGTCGGGTTCCATATCAGTCCCCTTTCTTTGGCTGAGGCTGCCTTGCTGGCGGCTTGGGCTTCCGGCGCTTCTTGGGTTTGGGAATCGGCTGCGGAGGTGCGTAAGACTTTGGTTCCGGAAGTTTCATTGTATGCCTCCTTCGCGCCTGGGCAGGCGCACGAATCCATCATGCGGACGGCTTATGCGCCGGCATCGTGGTGGATCAAGGAGGGGATAACAGACTGAAGCAGGGGAGCTTGCGCCGCCAGCAGAAAGCGGCGGCGCGGAGGGGCGCTTACAGGAAGCGGTCGAGGATCTTCTTGCTTTGCTTGTCGAGGTCGTAGTGGTTGCGGATCAGGTAGTGGATGCCGTGGATGTCCGATACCAGCAGGGTGTCCGCGTTCAGGCGGCGGATATCTTCTTCACCGCGCAGGACGAATTCAGTGTCGCCGCGGTCCGTCTTCACCGTCCAGGTGCAGGGCGTGGCGAAGCTGGTGACGCCGACGATGCGCGAAATCTCGGGCATGAATTCGCGGCCTTCCAGCTCCTCCCGCACCAGGGCGGCAATCGCCGGCGGCAGGTCGCTCAGCTGGTCGATCCAGCCCACTTCCTTGCCGTCCATGCTGACGATGGCAATGCTCTCCTGCGGCGCCTGCACGGGGAAGGCGCGCGCGGGCGAAACGTTTTCGTACACCTGCCCCTCGGCGTCGGTCAGCACCAGTTTTCCGAAGGGGTTGCGGACCAGTTCAAATTTCGTCGTCATTGTCATTCCTTGCTGTCGGTGCTGGCGTCGTCCGGATCGGTGTCGACGTTACGTGCCTGCGCCTGATACAGGCGGTGGTAGGCGCCTTCGCGCGCCATCAGGTCGTCGTGCGGACCTTCTTCCACCACCACGCCGCGATCCATCACCACCAGGCGGTCGGCCATCTGCAGCGTGGACAGGCGGTGGGCGATGGCGATGGTGGTGCGGCCCTTGACCAGATTGTCCAGCGCCTTCTGGATTTCCTTCTCCGTCTCCGAGTCCACCGAGGACGTGGCCTCGTCCAGGATCAGGATCTTCGGATCGATCAGCAGCGCGCGGGCGATGGAGATGCGCTGGCGCTCGCCGCCGGACAGGCCCTGTCCGCGCTCGCCCACCATCGAGTCGTAGCCCTGCGGCAGGCGCAGGATGAATTCGTGCGCGTGCGCGGCGCGGGCGGCGGCGATGATCTCTTCGCGCGTGGCGTCCGGCTTGCCGTAGGCCAGGTTCTCGGCGATGGTGCCGAAGAAGAGGAAGGGTTCCTGCAGCACCAGGCCGATATTGCGGCGGTAGTCGGAGACGGGGAAGGAGCGGATATCCACGCCGTCCAGCATGATGGCGCCTTCCGACACATCGTAGAAGCGGCAGATCAGGTTGACCAGGGTCGACTTGCCGGAGCCCGAGTGGCCCACCAGGCCGATCATTTCTCCCGCCTTGATGTCGAGCGAAATGCCGCGGTTGACGGCGCGGTTCCCGTAGCGGAAGCCCACTTCGCGCAGGGTGATGTTGCCCTCCACCTTATTCAGCTTGACCGGATGCGCCGGTTCCGGCACCGAGGACACGTGGTCCAGGATGTCGAAGATGCGCTTGGCGGCGGACGCCGATTTCTGCGTCACGGAGACGATGCGGCTCATCGAGTCCAGGCGGCCGTAGAAGCGGCTGGAATACGCGATGAAGGAGGACAGGATACCGACCGTGATATGGCCCTTCGACACTTGATAGATACCGAAGACCCAGATCACCAGCAGCCCCAGCTCCGTCAGGAAGGACACGGTGGGCGAGAACAGCGACCACACCTTGTTCAGCTTATCGTTGACGGCCAGGTTATGCTTGTTCGCCACGCGGAAGCGGGCCGCCTCGCGCGACTCCTGGGCAAAGGCTTTCACCACACGGATGCCGGGGATGGTATCGGCCAGCACGTTGGTCACTTCGCCCCACACGCGGTCGATCTTCTCGAAACCCGTGCGCAGGCGGTCGCGCACGATGTGGATCATCCAGGCGATGAAGGGCAGCGGCAGCAGGGTGAACACGGCCAGCCACGGGTCGATGGTGAACAGGATCACGCCTGTCATCACGATCATCAGGCAGTCGGACGCGAAGTCCAGCAGGTGCAGCGAGAGGAAGACGCAGATGCGGTCCGACTCGGAGCCGATGCGCGACATCAGGTCGCCCGTGCGCTTGCCGCCGAAGTATTCCAGCGACAGGCGCAGCAGATGCTCATAGGTGGTCGTGCGCAGGTCGGCGCCGATGCGCTCCGAGGCCAGGGCCAGCACATAGGTCTTACCCCAGCCCAGCAGCCAGGCCAGCACCGCCGACGCCACCAGGCCGGACATGTACAGCGTCACCAGCGATGGATCGACGTCCTTGCCGTTCTGGTAGGGGATCAGTACATTGTCCATCAGCGGGATGGTCAGGTAGGGCGGGATCATGTGCGCGCCGGTGGACAGCAGCATCAGCGCGAAGCCCAGTCCCAGCTGGCCCTTGTACGGCTTGGCGAAGCGCCACAGGCGGAACAGGGTCCAGGTGGAGGGCGGGGTGTAAATGACCTTGGTGCAGACGGGACATTCTTCCTGGTCCGGCTCCAGCGGCGCCTTGCAGCTGGGGCAGACGTTCTTCTCGTCCTGCACCACGGGCAGGCCGCTGGCGTGGCTGTCACGGTGGGCTTCGAACTGCTCCACCAGGCGAATCGCCTGCAGATTCTGGCCCAGGGTGAAGCGCCAGGCGGCCAGGCGGCCGGTGCTTGTCACCAGCTCCAGGTGGCCGACGCCGGCGTGATCGTGGTGCTTTAATTGCAAGTCTTTGCTGTAGGGCCAGCTTTTCCAGTCCTGTTCGCCGGGGCCACGCGCTAAAATACGAGCCGTTGTGATGAGAACTATCCCTTTGGAGAAACGAAGTTGCTGATCCAAGTCAACCTCCAGGGCACTTGCAACGTTTTCCCCATTGGAAAGTTGCGCCTGGATCTCAGTTCGCCAGTGCTCGGGTACTTCGGCCTGGCTGTTTGCTGAGGAAAGTTGTTCAGTTGTCATCGTGCGGCTTACTCCGGGACTGTTGGATGTGCTTATTTACAGGTATTCTGTCAGTTGTTAAACATTTGACAGAAATCAAGGCAAGCGGGGCGTTTTATTGATTGCGGCGAGTATACAGGGAACTGCCTTGTCGTCATAGCAAAGGGCTTCGCGCAGGGATGATAGAGGCGCGATATTCTAAATTGGCTGCAAGCAAGGGCTGAGGGTTTACAATATCGCGCGGGCTGGCCACGGCTCATAACAAAGTTACAAGAACAGATAGATGATCAAGAAGAAAGACATTGAATTTCTCCGTGTGACGCATTTGCGCGGACCGAACATTTGGACGTATCGCCCGGTGATCGAGGCGTGGCTGGATATCGGCGCGCTGGAAGAATTCCCCTCGAATAAGATTCCTGGCTTGTATGAGCGCCTGACGGCCTGGCTGCCCAACCTGGTGATCCACCGTTGCGGCGTGGGCGAACACGGCGGCTTCCTCGAGCGCCTGCGCGACGGCACCTACGCCGGCCACATCCTCGAGCACGTGGTGCTGGAACTGCAAAACCTGGCCGGCATGAAGACCGGCTTCGGCAAGACCCGCCAGACGGCCGAAGGCAGCGGCATCTACAAGATGGCTTTCCGCACGCGCCAGGAGCAGGTGGGCCGCGCCGCGCTGACGGCGGGCCGCGACCTGCTGATGGCCGCCATTAACGACACGCCCTTCGACGTCGCCGCCACCGTGGCCGAGCTGACCGACATGGTCGACAGCCTGTGCCTGGGCCCCAGCACGGCCAACATCGTGGACGCCGCCACTGAGCGCCGCATCCCCCATATCCGCCTGACCGACGGCAACCTGGTGCAGCTGGGCCATGGCGCCCGCCAGCGCCGCATCTGGACGGCGGAGACGGAGCAGACCTCGGCCATCGCCGAAGGCATCGCCAGCGACAAGGACCTGACCAAGAGCCTGCTCAAATCCTGCGGCATTCCCGTGCCCGAGGGCGAGCTGGTCAAGAGCGCCGAAGAGGCGTGGGAAGCGGCGCAGGACATCGGCCTGCCCGTCGTGGTAAAACCGTACGACGGCAACCATGGCCGCGGCGTCTCGCTCAACCTGATGACCCAGCAGGACGTGGAAGCGGCGTACGCACTGGCCGCGCGCAAGGGCGGCAGCAAGAGCGTGATCGTCGAGCGCTTCATCGTCGGCAACGAGCACCGCCTGCTGGTGGTGGGCAAGCGCCTGGTGGCTGCGGCCGGCGGCGAATCGCTGTGGGTGACGGGCGACGGCAAGTCCAGCGTCACCGCCCTGTGCGATGCGCAGATCAACAACGACCCGCGCCGCGGCACGACGGAAGATTCGCCGCTGAATATCATCATCCCCGGTGACCACGCGGAAGTGATCCTCGAGCTGCAGCGCCAGGGCATGACCCCGGATTCGATTCCGCAGGACGGCCAGAAAGTGCTGATCCAGCTGAACGGCAACGTGGCCTTCGACGTCACCGACCAGGTGCACCCGGACGTGGCGGCCATCGCCACTCTGGCCGCGCGCGTGGTGGGCCTGGACATCGCCGGCATCGACGTGGTGGCGCAGGACATTTCGCGCCCGCTGGAAGAGCAGGGCGGCGCCATCATCGAAGTCAACGCCAGCCCCGGCCTGCTGGCCCATATCAAGCCGGCCCACGGCCACCCGCGCAATGTGGGCGCGGCGATTGTCGACCACCTGTTCGCGGCGGAAGAATCGGGCCGCATGCCCATCGTCGGCATCAGCGGCAAGCACGGCGCCACCATGGCTTCGCGCCTGATCGCCTGGCTGCTGCAAATCAGCGGCAAGAAGGTGGGCCTGACCAATGCCGACGGCCTGTTCGTCAACGGCCGCCCGCTGCCCAAAGACGGCTTCACGCCGTGGGAATCGGGCGAGCGCCTGCTGCTCAACAAGAGCGTGGAAGCGGGCGTGTTCGAGTCCGACGCGCGCATGATCCTGACCGAAGGCCTGGCCTACGACAAGTGCACGGTGGGCGTGGTGACGGACGTCAGCGGCCACGAAGAGCTGGCCGAGTTCTACATCAACAGCGAAGACCAGCTGTACTCCGTGCTGCGTTCGCAGGTCGACGTGATCCTGCCGAGCGGCTGCGCCGTGCTGAACGCGGCCGACCCGCTGGTGGTGGAGATGGCCGAGCTGTGCGACGGCGACGTGATCTTCTACGGTGTGAACGAACAGCTGCAAGCGATCGAAGCGCATCGCCAGGAAGGCAAGCGCGTGGTGTTCCAGCGCGCCGACCGCATCGTGCTGGCGCACGGCGATGAAGAAGTGGCGACCCTGCCCCTGTCGCCGCTGGTGCCGCCGGAAGCCGTGCTGGCCGCCATCGCCGCCGGCTGGGCGCTGGGCATGAAGCCCGAGCTGATCGCCGCCGGCCTGCGCAACTTTGAAGCTAAACCGAAAAAGGCTCACCACTAAAGCCATTATGGCCATGCCAGGAGCGCCTCGCATGAAGGCGCCGGCAGAACCACCACGACAGGATAATCAGATTTATGGAAGTCATTCGCACTCGCGCGCTGCGCGGTCCCAATCTTTGGAGCCACCACACGGCGGTGGAAGCCATCGTCCAGTGCAGCCCGGAAGAACAGTCGATCGCCCAGATCTCCGGCTTCGAAGTGCGCCTGCGCGCGCGCTTCCCCGGCATCGGCGCCTTCCTGCCGACGGGCCATGACAACGACGCCGTGCCCATGGCGCGCGTGCTGGAAGTGACGGCGCTGTCGCTGCAGGCGCAAGCCGGGTGCCCCGTCACCTTCAGCCGCACCACGCCGACGGTGGAAGAGGGCATCTACCAGACCGTGGTCGAATACACCGAGGAAGCCGTGGGCAAGCTGGCCGTGGAGCTGGCGCAGAACCTGATCAACGCCGCCATGGCCGACACGCCGTTCGACCTGCCCGGCGCGCTGGCCGAGCTGCGCGACCTGGACGAAGACGTGCGTCTGGGCCCGAGCACGGGCGCCATCGTGGCCGCCGCCGTGGCGCGCGACATTCCCTACCGCCGCCTGACCGAAGGCTCGATGGTGATGTTCGGCTGGGGCTCCAGGCAACGCCGCATCCAGGCCGCTGAAATGGACAGCACCAGCGCCATCGGCGAGACCATCGCCCAGGACAAGGAACTGACCAAGAAACTGCTGCACGCGGCCGGCGTGCCGGTGCCGATCGGCCGCTCGGTGGAAGACGCGGAAGACGCGTGGAAGGCGGCGCTGGAAATCGGCCTGCCGGTGGTGGTCAAGCCGAAGGACGGCAACCAGGGCAAGGGCGTCACCGTCAACGTGATGACCAAGGAGCACCTGACCAAGGCCTTCCACACGGCGAAGGAATTCCGCGACGACATCATGGTCGAGCGCTACCTGCCGGGCCACGACTTCCGCCTGCTCGTCATCGGCAACAAGCTGGTAGCGGCCGCGCGCCGCGATCCGCCCCATGTGGTGGGCGACGGCGTGCACAGCGTGCGCGAACTGGTCGACATCGTGAATGCCGACCCGCGCCGCGGCACCGGCCATTCCACCTCGCTCACCAAGATCCGCTTCGACGACATCGCCCTGGCGCGCCTGGCGCTGCAGGACCTGGATGCCGATTCGATCCCGGTCAAGGGCCAGCGCGTCATCCTGCGTAACAACGCCAACCTGTCGACGGGCGGTTCCGCCACCGACGTCACCGACGACGTGCACCCGGAAGTGGCGGCGCGCGCGGTGGAAGCGGCGCAGATGATCGGCCTCGATCTGTGTGGCGTGGACGTGGTCTGCGACGACGTGCTGACGCCGATCGAAGCCCAGGGCGGCGGCGTGGTGGAAGTGAACGCCGCGCCGGGCCTGCGCATGCACCTGGCGCCTTCCTACGGCAAGGGCCGCGCGGTGGGCGAAGCCATCGTCAACACCATGTTCGCGCCGGGCGACAACGGCCGCATTCCGGTCGTCGCCGTCACCGGCACCAACGGCAAGACCACCACCGTGCGCCTGACTGCCCATCTGCTGATGGCTTCGGGTCTGCGCACCGGCATGACCAATACCGACGGCGTCTATGTGCAGGGCCGCCAGATCGACAGCGGCGACTGCAGCGGTCCGCGCAGCGCGCGCAATGTGCTGCTGCACCCTGACGTCGACGCGGCCGTATTCGAGACGGCGCGCGGCGGCATCCTGCGCGAAGGCCTGGCGTTCGACCGCTGCCAGGTGGCGGTGGTCACCAACATCGGCAGCGGCGACCATCTGGGCCTGAACTACATCACCACCCTGGATGATCTGGCGGTGCTGAAGCGCGTGATCGTGCAGAACGTGGCCGAAAGCGGCTACGCCGTGCTGAACGCGACCGATCCTATCGTTGCGGGCATGGCCAACAACTGCCGCGGCAAGGTGATCTTCTTCGGCGCCGACCGTGGGCATCCCGTGATCGCCACCCATCTGGCGCAGGGCTGCCGCACCGTCTACGTGGAAGAGGGACAGATCGTGGCTGCCGAAGGTTCGGAGCAGCACCGCATCGCCCTGTCGCAGGTGCCGATCACCCGCAACGGCGCTATCGGCTTCCAGGTGGAGAACGTGATGGCCGCTGTCGCTGCGGCTTGGGGCGTGGGTATCAGCTGGGATTCGATCCGCCTGGGCCTGAAGACCTTCGCCAACGATTCCGACAATGCGCCGGGCCGTTTCAATGTGTTCGACTACAAGGGCGCGACCGTGATCGCCGACTACGGCCACAATCCGGACGCTATCACGGCGCTGGTGCAGGCGGTGGAAACCATGCCGGGCAAGCGCCGTGGCGTGGTGATCTCCGGCGCCGGCGACCGCCGCGACCAGGACATCATCGAGCAGACCGAGATCCTCGGCCGCGCCTTCGACGACGTCACCCTGTACGAAGACGCCTGCCAGCGTGGCCGCGTCAGCGGCGAAGTGATGGCGCTGCTGCGCAAGGGCCTGGACGGCGCGCCGCGCACCTCGCATGTGGAGGAAATCTACGGCGAGTTCAAGGCCATCGACTTTGCCCTTGCCCGTCTGCAGCCGGGCGATCTTTGCCTGATCCTGGTCGATCAGGTGGAAGAGGCGCTGGCACACATTGCCCAGCGGATCAAAGAAGCCTGATCGCTGTCGGGATAGCTACACAAGAAAAGCGCCAACAATGTTGGCGCTTTTTCTTTTTGGGGAAGGCGAGGACTGCAGGCGGGCGACCTGCGCCTGATGCTGGTCGTTTTGGGAACGGAAATTTTCGAGAATCCAGACTCCGCTAAATGTGACAATGCGTGAAGTTTGTGCGTTGGCAAGAATGTTATTCTTACATTCAATGCGTGAATTCAGCCAGTAGTTGCTATCTACGCGGCGCCCAAAGTTCCAGGCTGCTCGCTGCATTCCATCAGATATTTCTGTGCACTTACCGAAGCCGTTATGCCTACTATCGACTTTTAAGAGAAGTAATATTATTAAAATGACCACAAATAATCATCAAGAACTAATTTCTGCAAATGCGGCCAATGCTGGTCGTGTTATTGGAGCTATGTTTTTTTCTGTATTTGGTGGTGCTTGGCTAGCATTTTGGGCGAGCCATAGTTTTTCATCGAAGGAACTGCCACTTGGAGTAATTGTATTTACCACTTTGATTTTGCTGGTAATTTGCCTTTTTCTCTATCGTCGCAATCGCCATGCTTTAATGCTAGTAAAGAATGACCCAAGGCAGGTACGCGCCCGTCGTTTATTTCGAATGGTCAATCTGGGGCAATGGATTGCCATTTTCATTATTAGCAATATCCTGGTAAAGACTGGCTTATCTGATTGGATAATCCCGGCCGTGATGCTGGTCATCGGCCTACATTTCTTCCCTTTGGCGAAATTTTTTTCCTACCGGCCGCATTATATGACTGGGATTGCTATGGTCCTTTTGTCGTTAGGCTATCCATTCCTGGCCACAAAAGGCCCCAACGATGCCATAGGTTGCTTGGTGGCCGGACTGATTCTTTGGTCAAGTGCCTTGTGGGCAATCACGATTGCGCAAACGCCTATCACAACACGGTAAGGGAAAAGTTAACGTATAAGTTAACACCGATGAAATTTTAAGATCGGGTTGGACCAATAATTAATTTAGAAAAGGCCCTATGAGAACCATCATTCATCTACGCAATTGGATATATGTACTAATAACTTGCATTTGCTTCGTAGGGTGCGGCGGCGGTGGCGGAAGCACCCCAGCCACGACGACGTCTAGCAGTTCGTTAAGTCAGACTGGTGGCGCGAGTAGCTATACAATCAGTGGCACCGTTACCGGCTTAGCTGCTGGTGCGCAATTGGTGTTGAATAATAACGCCACAGATGTGTTGACGATCAATGCCAACGGAATTTTTACGTTCAGCAATCCCGTGACCACTGGTTCTTATGCGGTGACTGTGGCGACATTACCGACTGGTGAAAATTGCTCTGTCGCGAATTACCACGGTTCAGGGATATCATCAAATGTGACTAACGTCAATGTAACTTGCGCCCCCAGTGGCTACACCGTCGCTGGCAGCGTAAGTGGACTGTTGGCCGGGCAGCAAATGACCTTGATCAACAACGGCTCAGACACACTGACGATCAGTGGCAACGGCACCTTTAGTTTTGCAACAGCGGTTCCCTACAACGGCAGCTATGTAGTCACCATTGGTACACAGCCCTCGGCACAATTCTGTACTGTTGCCAACGCTACGGGAGCGGGCGTTACGGCGAACGTCGCATCCGTTCAAGTAATTTGCTCGGCCAATAATTTCCCGGTGAGTGGCACAATCTCCGGCCTGGCACCTGGCACTCAGCTAGCAATAGAAAACAATGGGGGCAATTTACTTACCATTGGCGCCAACGGCCCCTTTTCGTTCAATCAAGGTGTTGCTGCGAACGGCTCCTATTCCGTGACAGTACTGACCCAACCCCAAAACCAGACCTGTACTGTGTCCAATGGATTTGGAGCAGGGGTGTTGTCTGCCATTTCATCTGTAAAAATTACATGTGTAGCTAACAATTCAACCTATACCATCGGCGGTGTCGTGCGTGGGCTGAACACAGGTGCACAGCTAACACTGCAAAATAATGGCACAGATGCGTTGACGCTGAACGCGAATGGCGGATTCACCTTCGCCACCCCTGTTTCCCTGAATGGGGCATATTCGGTGACATTGGGGACCCAGCCAATAGGCCAGACATGCTCAATAAACAATTTTGCGGGCTCAGGCGTTGTTGCCAATATCAACTCTGTTCAAGTAATTTGCTCAAACAACTCTTACACGGTAGGAGGCACAGTGTCAGGGTTGCCGCCAGGGACACAATTGTTTTTATATAACAATAACTCAGGTGGTCTGATGATTTCGTCCAACGGGCCGTTTACGTTTACAGACCCCGTTGCCTATGGGGGAAGTTATGCCGTAACGGTAGGCACAAAACCCGCAGGGCAAACGTGCTCTGCAACCAATGGGACAGGGGCTAACGTTGTATCCAACATCAAGTCGATACAAATAATATGTTCGCCTTCGTCCTACCTTGTTGGCGGATCTGTGGTCGGACTCGCACCTGGCACCCAAGTCACATTGCTCGACAATGGCACTGATGCCGTTACAGTCAATGCGAATACCACATTTTCTTTCCCCAAAAAAATAGCCTACCAAGGTAGTTTTACGGTGACTATCGGTACGCAACCTGTTGGTCAAGTCTGTCAGGTCTATCCCTCTACAACGGTCACAGGCATGAGTTATGACGTTAACTCAATTAGTGTCAATTGCAACACAGGGAATTATGCAATCGGTGGAACCGTCACCGGTTTATCCGCCGGCAGTAAGATAACACTCCAAAATAACAATGACACGTTAACAGTCAATGGTAACGGCAACTTTACTTTTGCAACAGCCGTTGCTGCGCACGGTGCTTACAATGTTTCCGCGACTGCATCATCAGGACAAGCGTGTACCGTGAATAACGGAAGTGGTGCCAATGTGATTTCGGCAGTGAATAATGTGGCAGTCACGTGCAACACCTTACCAGCGATTGGATACGCCTACATACTTGATACTAGTAACAACATGGTTCGACAGTTTAATGTCACATCAAACGGGCTGGCGCCAACTGCAAATTCCGTTGGTACTGATTTGAACCCATGTGGCATTGCCCGGCATCCGTCAGGTAAATATATTTATGTCGGAAACTCGGGTAGTTCAACTATCTCGCAATACAGTGTAGGTGCAGGCGGTCTGTTGGCGCCGATGAACCCAGTTCATGTACAAGCCGGCGCTGGAATCTGTGGAATTACGATTGATCCAGCAGGTCAATTTGCTTATGCCGTTGTGAGTGCTACTAACCAGGCTGGGGTTTCAGCGCAAAGAATTTCTGTCAATGTGTTTTCCATTGGAACGGATGGAACACTTACCGCTCAGCCCACTTTGGGGCTAAATTCAATATATTCTGCTTATGGTCTACCTGGGACAAGCATTACTCTGACGCCAAATGCGCAATATGCTTATCTTTTACTTCCTGGCTCGACATCACTTTATCAGTATGCGATTTCGGCAGGAACGATGACCCCGTTAAATCCCTTGTTGTCTGCCGCAAATTCGGATCTAAGTTATTATTCATTTGCTTTTTCCGTAAATCCACAGGGAACATACGCCTACTATGCAGGAAGCTATAACAATGTGGCTCGGTACAGCATAGGACATAATGGAACTTTAAGCCTGCTCACAGACGTAGTTAGCGGCTCAGGAGCACCCTACCCACGTTCCGTGGCATATTCCCCATCGGGAAATTATGCTTATCTTATGGATTCTGGCGATGTCAGACAATTTTCAGTTGGCGCAGACGGCACATTTACGCCGCTCAATCCATCTACGTTGAACGTGGCTTCCGCATACCCTCTGGTATTTGACGCAACAGGACAATATGTTTTTGCAGTACTCAGTGCGGGCGTTGGGCAATATGCTTTGGGTTCAGACGGAGCGCTGAGCTTACTACCCACGTTACCTTTAAATTTCTCTTTCACCCCAGCTCAGATGATAACAATTCATTTGTGAAGAAAATGGTATTCGACCACCTGAAATTTAGAGCAGGTATTGCCCATGAATGCGGCCACGTGCGGCCAGAAAGAGCCGCTCGGCTTGCAGATAAGTATCGATCCAGACTAAATAACAAAACATGGAGCGCGTGATGAAGAGAATTTATGAACTCGCTGGTTTGTTGTTATTTAGTCCGGTCTGAACAATTCAAATTTTCGGCGCTTTAGCGCGCCACAGCTACCGTTGCCAGGCCAGCGCGAGCTGAGGCTGCAATAGCCCAGTCGCAAGCAGAGCCAAAAGAAGCCGCAGCTT
>Ga0213872_10000490_pt1 | contig 31612 bp, 30 predicted proteins | sample VelepicomBERX_R2_FD_160071 | JGI IMG/M metagenome (GOLD analysis project Ga0213872, IMG submission 160071) | Rhizosphere microbial communities from Vellozia epidendroides in rupestrian grasslands, the National Park of Serra do Cipo, Brazil - RX_R2 | ecosystem: Host-associated > Plants > Roots >...
GTCGCCGCGCTTGCGCTCGCCACCGCGCTCGCCGCGCTCGCCGCGCTCGCCGCCGCGATCCGAACGCTCGCCACGCTCGCCGCGGTTGCCGCGGCCAGCGTCGCGACGGCCGCCGTCGCGGCCGCCTTCGCGCTTCTTCTCGCCCTGGGCCGGCTTGGCCTCGACCTTCGCGGGCTCGGCCGGCGCGGCCGGCGCCGCGGCGCCGCCGAACAGGCTCTTGACCCAGCCGAAGAAGCCGCCGCCTGCGGCCGCCGGGGTGGGCGCGGGCGCCGGCGCCGCGACGACCGGGGCCGGCGCGGGTTCGGGCTTGGGCTGCGCGACCGGCGCGGGCTGCTCGGGCAGGATGCCCTTGATCACGGGCTCCTGCTTGTTCTTGCGCTCGCCGGCGTTGCGACGCGTGATGCCGACCTCGTCGGTCGGCTCCTCGATCATCGTGTAGCTGGCCTGCAGGTTCTCGAGGCGCGGGTCGTCGTGGCGCAGGCGCTCGAGCTTGTAGTTCGGCGTCTCGAGGTGCTTGTTGGGCACGAGCAGCACGGTCACGCGCTGCTTGAGCTCGATCTTCGTGATCTCGGTGCGCTTCTCGTTGAGCAGGAAGCTCGTGACCTCGACCGGCACCTGGACATGCACGGCCGCCGTGTTGTCCTTCATGGCCTCTTCCTGGACCATGCGCAGGATCTGCAGCGCGCTCGACTCGGTGTCGCGGATATGGCCGGTGCCGTTGCAGCGCGGGCAGGTGATGTGGTTGCCTTCGCTGAGCGCCGGGCGCAGGCGCTGGCGGCTCAGTTCGAGCAGGCCGAACTTGCTGATCGACGCGAACTGCACGCGCGCGCGGTCCTGGCGCAGCGCGTCGCGCAGGCGCTGTTCGACCTCGCGGCGGTTCTTCGACTCTTCCATGTCGATGAAGTCGACGACGATCAGGCCGCCGAGGTCGCGCAGGCGCATCTGGCGCGCGATCTCGTCGGCCGCCTCGAGGTTGGTGCGGGTCGCGGTTTCCTCGATGTCGCCGCCGCGCGTGGCGCGCGCCGAGTTCACGTCGACCGAGACGAGCGCCTCGGTGTGGTCGATCACGATCGCGCCGCCCGAAGGCAGGTTGACGGTGCGGCTGAACGCGGTCTCGATCTGGTGCTCGATCTGGAAGCGGCTGAACAGCGGCGCGTCGTCGCGGTAGCGCTTCACGCGATGCGCCTGGTCGGGCATCACGTGGTTCATGAACTGGTGGGCCTGCTCGAACAGGTCGTCGGTGTCGATCAGGATCTCGCCGATGTCCGCCGTGAAGTAGTCGCGGATCGCGCGGATCACGAGCGAGCTTTCCTGGTAGATCAGGAACGCGCCCTTGCCGCCGCCCGACGCCTCGTCGATCGCGGTCCACAGCTTGAGCATGTAGTTGAGGTCCCACTGCAGCTCGGCGGCCGAACGGCCGATGCCCGCGGTGCGCGCGATCAGCGACATGCCCTTCGGGTAGTCGAGCTGGTCGAGGTTCTCCTTGAGCTCCTCGCGCTCCTCGCCCTCGATGCGGCGCGACACGCCGCCGCCGCGCGGGTTGTTGGGCATCAGCACGAGGTAGCGCCCGGCGAGGCTCACGAAGGTCGTCAGCGCCGCACCCTTGTTGCCGCGCTCTTCCTTCTCGACCTGGACGAGCAGCTCCTGGCCTTCCTTGATCGCGTCCTGGATGCGCGCGTTGCGCACGTCGGTGCCTTCGCGGAAGTACTGGCGCGAGATTTCCTTGAACGGCAGGAAGCCGTGGCGGTCCTCGCCGTAGTCGACGAAGCAGGCCTCGAGCGAGGGCTCGACGCGCGTGACGACGGCCTTGTAGATATTGCCCTTGCGCTGTTCGCGACCTTCGATCTCGGTCTCGAAGTCCAGCAGCTTCTGGCCATCGACAATGGCCAGGCGACGCTCTTCGGGCTGCGTCGCGTTGATCAGCATGCGCTTCATCAATCTCTCCTCGCGCGCGCTCCCACGGGCCAGCCGGCCACGAGCGCGCGTCTTCTCATCGCTTCATACGATGCACGGGCAAGGGAGGAGAACCGTGGAAGGAATCGCCCTGGACTGCCCGGAAAGATCGCCGCTTGGGCGGCGATCTAGCGAGGCAGCGTTGGCGCATGCGCCAGCCCGTCGCGCGGTCGCAGCCCACTGGCGGCCCGGCCGGCTGCAGGGCGGCGCGTCGGGCGCGGCTCGCTGCAGCAAAGGGCGGGGTCGAAGTCAGGGCTCATCCGTACGGCGTGCTGGACGCTGGCGGCAGCTCGTGCAGGACGCCGATGGCGCTTGCGCGGGGCTGCCGCCGTGAAACCTTGTTCTGTGCCCGGCCGGATTTCTTGGATCCGTCCCGGCGTGGTTCTGTCTACATTGCTCTGCCGCGCATCGCCGCGGGCGCCAGGTCACTTGGGGACATGGCCCTCCCGCTGGCGCGACGCGCGTTGCATCACCCAGTTTTTGGTGCGGCTTGCGCCGCCCCGCCGCTCACACGCCGTCGTGTTGCCCCGGGCAGCCGGGTAAAATCTGAAAAATCAAACACTTACGGCGTGAAAGTGGTAAGCAACATTATAGGGGGGAAAGCCAGGGGCCCGGGCTTCGCCAAAACCCGCACCGCGGGTTTTGGCAAAACCCCGGCTGCGGGGGCTAAAACCCGACCCATCTCCGCCCCTGCGCCGGCCGCCGCACGCCCTCAAGTACGCCAGATCGAGATCGACGAAGGCTCGGCGGGCCAGCGCCTCGACAACTTCCTGCTGCGCGAGCTCAAGGGCGTGCCCAAGACCCATGTCTACCGCGTGATCCGCGCGGGCGAGGTGCGCGTGAACAAGGGCCGCGCCCAGGCCGACACGCGGCTCGAGCTCGGCGACGTGGTGCGCGTGCCGCCGGTGCGGGTGGCCGAGCGCGCCGAGGTCGCCGCGCCCGCGCGCGAGTTCCCCATCGTGTACGAGGACGAGCAGCTGCTCGTCGTCGACAAGCCGGCCGGCGTCGCCGTGCACGGCGGCTCGGGCGTGAGCTTCGGCGTGATCGAGCAGTTGCGCCGCGCGCGCCCCGAGGCCAGGTTCCTCGAGCTCGTGCACCGCCTGGACAAGGAGACCTCGGGCCTGCTGCTGCTCGCGAAAAAGCGCAGCGCGCTCGCCGCGCTGCAGCAGCAGTTCCGCGAGCGCGAGACCGGCAAGACCTACGCGGCCCTGGTCGGCGGCGCCTGGCCGGCCAAGCTCAAGGTCATCGACGTCGCGCTCGTGAAGTTCACGGGTGCCGACGGCGAGCGCTGGGTCCGCGCGGCCGAGGACGGCCACGCCGACGCGAAGCGCTCGATCAGCCTCGTGCGCGTCGCGCGTTCGCTGCCCGGCTACAGCCTGCTCGACGTGACGATCAAGACCGGCCGCACCCACCAGATCCGCGTCCACCTCGCGAACGCCGGCCACCCGATCGTCGGCGACCCGAAGTACGGCGACCGCGCCGCGAACCGCGCGATCGCGCGCGGCGCGCTGCGCTTCGAGCGCATGTTCCTGCACGCGCGCGAGCTGCGTTTCACCCACCCGGTCAGCGGCGCCGAGCTCAGGCTCGAGGCGCCGCTGCCGCCCGAATGCGAGCAGCTGCTCGCCCGACTCCAGGAAGCCGATGCGCCCGCAACGCTTTGACCTGATCGCCTTCGACTGGGACGGCACCCTGTTCGACTCGACGGCCTGCATCACCCGCGCGATCCAGCGCGCGGCCGTCGACCTCGGCTGCCCCGAGCCGAGCGAGCGCGACGCGAGCTACGTGATCGGCCTGTCGCTCTACGAGGGCCTCGCCCACGCGGTGCCGAGCTTAGCCCGTGAGCGCTACGCCGAGCTCGGCCAGCGCTACCGCCATCACTATTTCGCGGCCCAGCACGAGATCGTCCTGTTCCCGGGCACGGTCGACATGCTCGCGGCGCTCAAGGCGCGCCACCATTGGCTCACGGTCGCGACCGGCAAGCCGCGCAACGGCCTGAACGTCGCGCTGACCCAGGCCGGCCTGACGACGAGCTTCGACGGCAGCCGCTGCGCCGACGAGACGGCCGGCAAGCCCGACCCGCAGATGCTGCTCGAGCTGATGCGTGAGTTCGGCGCCGAGCCCGAGCGCACGCTCATGATCGGCGACACCACGCACGACCTGCAGATGGCGCGCAACGCCGGCGTGCCGGCCGTCGCGGTGAGCTTCGGCGCGCACGGCGCGGACGAGCTGCGCGCGTTCGAGCCGCTGTTCGTCGCCGACTCCACCGCCGCGCTGCACGACTGGCTGCTTGCAAATGCTTGAAGCGAACCCCCAGGCCGCCGCGCCCGCCCAGCCGCTGTGCCGCGCCGATGAGCTGGTCGAACGCGGCCGCGCCGTCGCCTTCGACGTGCTGCTGTGGGGCAAGCCCGCGCGCGGCTTCGCGTTGCGTTTCGAGGGCCGCGTCGTCGCCTACCTGAACCGCTGCGCCCATGTGCCGACCGAGCTCGACTGGCAGGAGGGCGAGTTCCTCGACGGCGCCAAGCAGTTCATCGTCTGCTCGATCCACGGCGCGACCTACGACCCGCGCAGCGGCCGCTGCGTGATGGGCGTCTGCGGGCGTTTCGGCCTCACCGCGATCGCGGTCGAAGAGCGTGACGGGCAGGTGTATTGGTATCCTTCCCGCGACATCAAACCTGTATTCGAAGAATGATCGACAACGACTCCGCCCCGGCGTCCGCCGCCGGCCCCGCCGCCCGACCGGCTCACGACGTGCTGCTCGAGCAGTTCGCGCGCGAGTACCTGCGCGAGCGGCGCAGCGCGCGGCGCTGGCGCTGGTTCTGGCGCCTGCTGTGCCTCGCCGCGCTGGTCGCGCTCGCGTGGGCGCAATGGGGGGCGCGCCTGCACCTGAACGGCGCCGCGACGCCGCATACGGCGCTGATCGAGGTGCGCGGCGAGATCGCCGAGGACACCGACGCGAACGCCGACGCGATCATCGGCGCGCTGCGCGACGCGTTCGACGACGACCAGGCCCGCGCCGTGATCCTGCGCTTCAACTCGCCGGGCGGCAGCCCGGTCCAGGCCGGCATCGTCTACGACGAGATCCAGCGCCTCAAGAGCCTCAAGCACAAGAAGGTCTACGCGGTCTGCGAGGAGATGTGCGCGTCGGGCGCCTATTACATGGCGGTCGGCGCCGACGCGATCTATGTCGACAAGGCCTCGGTCGTCGGCTCGATCGGCGTGCTGATGGACGGCTTCGGCTTCACCGGCCTGATGGACAAGCTCGGCGTCGAGCGCCGCCTGCTCACGGCCGGCGCGAACAAGGGCATGCTCGACCCGTACTCGCCGTTGCCCGCGTCGCAGCGCGCCTACGCGCAGGCCATGCTCGACCAGATCCACGCCCAGTTCATCGCGGTCGTTCGCGAAGGCCGCGGCAAGCGCCTGCACGAGACGCCGACGATCTTCTCGGGCCTGTTCTGGAACGGCGAGGAGGCGATCAAGCTGGGCCTCGCCGACGACTACGGCGACCTCGACTACGTCGCCCGCGAGGTCGTGCAGGCGCCCGACATCGTCGACTTCACGCCGCAGGACAACATCGCCGACCGCCTCGTCAAGCGCTTCGGCGCGGCGCTCGGCGCGGGCGCCGCGAAGGCGGCGCTGCAGGCGCCCGCGCGCATCCACTGAGACGGCGGCCGCGATGACGCGACGCGCGCGCGCCCTGCTGCTCGCGCTCGGCCTGAGTGGCGCGGTCGGCGCCGCGCACGCGCAGGGCTCGCTCGACCTCGACGCGCTGCCGCGCCCGACCACGCCGCCGGCCGAGATCGGCCCGGTCGTGCCCGAGCAGGTGCTGCGCTGGCGCGAGGCGGGCGAGGCGGCCGAGAGCGGCCGCGAAGGCCCGGCCGACCCGCTGCTCGCCGCCCAGCTCTATTGCCGCGCCGCGCGCTACGGCGACGCGGTCGCGCAGTACGACCTCGGCTGGATGCTGCTGAACGGCCGCGGCATCCGGCGCGACGACGCGCAGGCCGCGCACCTGTTCGCGGCCGCGGCCGAGCAGGGACTCGCGCAGGCGCAGAACATGGCCATGCGCCTGGGCACGCCGCGCGGCGCGCCGCCGCCCTGTCTGCGCCCGCCCGACAGCGATCCGGCGCCGCCGGCCAAGCCGGCCGGCGGCGGCTCGCTCGCGTCCTTCGACGCCGTCGTCGCGCCGCCGAACGCGCCGGCCGTGATCGTGCGCTTCGTCGGCCAGACCGCGCCCGAGTACCAGCTCGCGCCGAGCCTCGTGCTCGCGGTGATGGCGACCGAGTCGGGCTTCGACCCGCTCGCGACCTCGGCGCGCAACGCCCAGGGCCTGATGCAGCTGATCCCCGACACCGCGGCGCGTTTCCAGGTCCGCAAGCTGACCGACCCGGTGCAGAACATCCGCGGCGGCATGGCCTATCTGCGCTGGCTGCTCGCCTACTACCAGGGCAATCTGCCGCTCGTGCTCGCAGCCTACAACGCCGGCGAGCGCGCGGTCGACCGCTACCACGGCGTGCCGCCCTACGCCGAGACGCGCAGCTACGTGCTGCGCATCCTCGCGCGCCTCGGCGGACGCTACTTCCACCCCTACGACGCGAGCGTCGTCGCGCCGTCGCCGATGCTCGGCGGCGCGGCGCTGCACTGAGCCGCCACCGGGGCGAGAACGCGTCGCATGCAGACCGCGGGGACGCGGGCTTGGCTTTCGGCGCCGCGGGCCGCACTGCACAATCGCCGGGCAGCCGATCCGACGCCACGACAGCAAGGAGCCACGCGATGAAGGGCGATGCCAAGGTTCTCGAGTACTTGAATGCCCAGCTCAAGAACGAGCTCACGGCGATCAACCAGTACTTCCTGCATTACCGCATGCTCAAGAACTGGGGGCTCGAGCGGCTCGCGAAGCACGAATACGCCGAGTCGATCGAGGAGATGAAGCACGCCGACCGGCTGATGGACCGCATCCTCCAGCTCGAGGGCCTGCCGAACCTGCAGGACCTCGGCAAGCTCTTGATCGGCGAGAGCGCGGTCGAGACCCTGCACTGCGACCTCAAGCTCGAGGTCGCGTCGCAGGGCGTGCTCAAGGAGGCGATCGCCCACTGCGAGTCGGTGCGCGACTACGTGTCGCGCGGCGTGCTCGAGGGCATCCTCGACGACACCGAGGCGCATATCGACCACCTCGAGACCCAGATCGGCCTGGTCGCCCAGCTCGGCGAGCCCAACTGGCTGCAGAGCCAGATGGGCGGCGGCGAGGCGAGCTGAGCCCCAGCGTGGGTGCGGCCGGCGAGGGTCAAGACCCTGTCGGCAGAATGAGAATGTTATTGAGACGGATTCTCATTTGATGCAGAATGGCGGCATTGCCCATCGCCGTGCCGCCGCCGTGATCGTCTGCCTCTGCCACCGTGTTTCCGACCGCGACATCCGTCGCAGCGTGGCCGCGGGCGTGGACAACTTCGAGGTCCTGCAGGACGAGACGCGCGTCGCGTCGGCCTGCGGCTGCTGCCTCGACTGCGCGCGCGAGGTCTTCGACGCGGCGCTGGCCGAGGCCGGCGCTTGCCCGGGCCGCCGCGTCGTGCCGATCGCGGTCGCCGACGCTGCAGCCTGATTCGGCCGGCCGCGCGCGGTCTCAGTCGCGCTTGAGCATGCCGCGCGTCTCGATGAAGTCGACGATCGCCGCGAGCCCGTCGCCGGTCTTCAGATTGCTCATCACGAAGGGCCGCTTGGAGCGCATGCGCCGCGTGTCGGCCTCCATCACCGCGAGGTTCGCGCCGACATGGGGCGCGAGGTCGGTCTTGTTGATCACGAACAGGTCGCTCTTGGTGATGCCAGGGCCGCCCTTGCGCGGGATCTTCTCGCCGGCGGCGACGTCGATCACGTAGATCGTCAGGTCGGACAGCTCGGGGCTGAAGGTCGCGGCGAGGTTGTCGCCGCCCGATTCGATGAACACGATGTCGGCGTCGGGGTAGAGGCCCAGCATGCGATCGACGGCTTCGAGGTTGATCGACGCGTCCTCGCGGATCGCCGTGTGCGGGCAGCCGCCGGTCTCGACGCCCATGATGCGCTCGGGCTCGAGCGCGCCGGCGACCGTCAGCAGGCGCTGGTCTTCCTTGGTGTAGATGTCGTTCGTGACGACGACGAGGTCGTAGCGCGCGCGCAGCGCCTTGCACAGCACCTCGACGAGCGTCGTCTTGCCCGAGCCGACCGGCCCGCCGACGCCGACGCGCAGCGGCGGAAGATGCTTGGTGCGGCGGGGGATCTGGTGCAGTGCCATGGCGTCGAGGTAAGCGTTCAGCTGCAGGAAGTGCGCAGCCTAGCACCCAAAAAGCCGCAACCCGCGCGGCATCGCTGCGGCGCGGGTTGCGGCTTGAAGAGAAAAGGCCCGAAGGCCTGGTCTTACTTGGCGGCGCTGGCGGCGTCGGCCGGCTTCGCGGTGTCCTTCTTGGCGTGGTGGTGCTTGTGCTTGGTCGCCTTGGCGCTCGACGCGGCGGCGGCCGGAGCGGCCGGGGCTTCGTCGGCCATCGCGACGCCGACGCTCAGGGCCAGCAGGGCAGGGATCAGGGCGGTCTTCAGAACGTTCATCTAGATTTCTCCGAGGGGGTGACAAAGGCCTCTCCACAACGATGATGCGGGAGCCGCGGTTGACTGTAGCGTTTCGCTTTGCATTCGATTACAAAATTGCGGCGAAACCACGGTCCCTATCACGAGGTTCAACGATGGCGTCGGCACCTTTCGATTGGCGCAACCCGTACCCGAGCCGGCGCAGCCCGCTGTTCGCGCGCAACGTCGTCGCGACCTCGCATCCGCTCGCGGCCCAGGCCGGCCTGGGCATGCTCGCGCGCGGCGGCAATGCGGTCGACGCGGCGATCGCGGCGGCGGCCTGCATGACGCTCGTCGAACCCTGCAGCAACGGCCTCGGCTCGGACGCGTTCGCGATCGTCTGGGACGGCCAGCGCCTGCAGGGCCTCAACGCGTCGGGCGCCGCGCCCGCGGCCTGGACGCCCGACTACTTTGCGGCGCGCCATGGCCGCGACGCAAAGGCGCCGCCGCAGCGCGGCTGGGACGCCGTCACGGTGCCCGGCGCCGTCGGCGCCTGGGCCGCGCTGTCCGAGCGCTACGGCCGCCTGCCGTTCGCGGAACTGCTCGGGCCCGCGATCGAGATCGCCGAACGCGGCTACGCGGTGCCCGTCGTGGTCCAGCACAAGTGGCGGCTCGCGGCCGGCGTGCCCGAGCTCGTCGCCCAGCCCGGCTTTGCCGAGGCCTTCCTGCCGCGCGGCCGCGTGCCCGAGGTCGGCGAGCTGTTCAGCCTGCCCGCCGCCGCGCGCAGCCTGCGCGCGATCGCGGCGACCCGCGGCGAGGCCTTCTACCGCGGCGAGGTCGCGGCCGCGATCGCGGCGTTCGCGCGCGAAACCGGCGGGGCGCTCAATGAAGCCGACCTCGCGGCCTACCGGCCCGAGTGGGTCGAGACCATCGCCGCCGACTACGCGGGCCACCGCGTGCACGAGATCCCGCCGAACGGCCAGGGCATCGCGGCGCTGATGGCGCTGGGCCTGCTCGAGCGCCTCGACCTCGCCGACCATGGGCCCGACAGCGCGGCCGCGCTGCACCTGCAGATCGAGGCGATGAAGCTCGCGTTCGCCGACACCTACCGCTTCGTCGCCGAGCCGCGCGCGATGGACGTCACGGCCGCGCAGCTGCTCGACCGCGCCTACCTGGCCGAGCGCGCGCGCCTGATCGACCCGCGCCGCGCCCAGCGCTTCGGCCCCGGCAACCCGGTGGGCGGCGGCACGATCTACCTGACGGCCGCCGACGCGGGCGGCATGATGGTCAGCTTCATCCAGAGCAATTACATGGGCTTCGGCTCGGGCCTCGTCGTGCCGGGCTGGGGCATCTCGCTGCAGAACCGCGGTCATGGCTTCTCGCTCGACCCCGCGCACCCGAACTGCGTGGCGCCGGGCAAGCGGCCGTTCCACACCATCATCCCGGCCTTCCTCACGCGCGACGGCGCGCCCGTGATGAGCTTCGGCGTGATGGGCGGCAATCTGCAGCCGCAGGGCCACCTGCAGACGCTCGTGCGCATGCTCCATTACGGCCAGCAGCCGCAGGCCGCCTGCGACGCGCCGCGCTGGCGCTTCGACGCGGGCCTCGCGGTCAACGTCGAGCCGCACCTGCCGGCCGAGACGCGCGCGGGGCTCGCGGCGCTCGGGCACGAGCTCGGCGACATCGCGGACAGCTATCAGGACTTCGGCGCCGGGCAGTTCATCTGGCGGCTCGGCGACCCGGCGCGCGAGGGCTACGCGGCGGCGAGCGATCCGCGGCGGGATGGGGCGGCGGTGGGGTTTTAGTTCTCGAGCACCGGGCGGGCCACGAGCGGCGGCGCGCAACTGCCGTCTGCGTCATAGGCCTTGATCAGAGCCAGCAGTGCAGCCTCATTGCCCTCCGGTGGCCAGCCGACGAGGCGGTCGAGCACGTGGCCGTCGCGGATCAGCAGAAAGGTCGGCGTGCCGGGCGGTGCGGCCGGCACGCCGTAACGTACCCAGTCGCGGATAGCCCAGATCGGCGCATCGCCATGCGAGGCGGACCAGCGCTTCAGGGCCGCAATGTCGGTGCCATGATCGATCTGAGCCAGCCAGAGACCGCAAGCCGCCATGATCGAACTGAGCTTGGGGCTTGCTCCGATGTCTTGGTCCGCCCGCCGGCAAGGGTTGCAGTGGGGACTGAAAAAGAACGCGAGCCGTAGAGGCTCGGCATCGGTCATGGCCTGTTCTTGCAGCGTTGCCGTCGCGAGATCGACGCGCCAGATCGGCGCCACGTCGATGGGGGTCGCCGCGGGCGTTGCCAACAGCGGTGGGAGGCGATCGGCGAAGAGCTTGACGCCGACCGAGGTCTGTCTCAAACGCTTTGCGGCCGCAAAGTCCCATTGGCGTGCCGCCAACGCATAGCGAGCGCGCCAGTCGCTGGGCTTGTCGACCTGAAGTCGCGCCAGGGCTGCGAGCAGGCAGTCGGCTTCGGCAGCTTCGGAACGCCCGGGCAGGCGCAGGTCCCAGGCGATGAATTTCAGTCGAGACTGTGCTTGCGGGACATCAATCGTGGCGTTGGCAACAGGTAGCGCGCCTGCGGAACAAATCGCCTCGGCCGCCAGCGCATCTGACGCCGCCGAACAGGCTGCGACTCCCAAAGACAATGCCGCCCACCAGCTTGGACGCATGACGCTGGACCATCAGCAATTGCTGGTGCAGATTCGTCCACCGGCGGATTGGCCGGTCGCCGGCCGAATGCACTCGTATTCGGAGTGGTCGTCATAGCCTTTGTATTCGTAGTTGGGCTTGGCGGCGTCGCCGCTTCGGGGCGGCAGCCCGACGGCCTGCTGAATGAGCAGGTCGGTGTTGGTGTCCGCGCGAAGACCCGGCATCAAGCCGACCGTGTGCTGGAAGCCGAACAGGCTGAGCAGGTCGTAGGCTTCCTCGACGCGCAAGGAGTCCTCAAGAATCTGGAAGTTGAAGCCAGTCAGGCCCTTCTCGTTGAACGTCAGGCTCGATATGAATATCCGTTGGGCATCAGCCGGCAATTTTTCGAGTGCCGCCATCCCTTTGGTGCCGTCATGCAGGTGTGCGTACAGATCGGCCAGGCTTTTGATCGGAGCAGTTGCAGCGGCGACACGGCGCTCAAGCCGTATTCGCTCGTCGACGGCTTGCTGCACCTTCTGCGATTGCGCGTCGGGATCGGCCGTCGTGGACTGTGCGTGGGCCGAAGCCAGAGCAGTGCAGGCTGCTGCCAATAGGGTCAAGGTCAGTCGTCGCATGGGTATCACTCCAAATGGGGCTCGCGGCGCCAGGCCGGCGTCGACGGTCGCGACGATCGTGCGTCGCTCGTACAGTCGAGGCAAGTCCCCGGTTTGATCCTCGCAAAGGGCGAATTGCGAGCAATTGCCGTGCCTATGCCGTTTGGTACGCCGGCCTTCGCCCGGCATAATCGTGAACTCAAGCGCACCCGCGCCTCCACCATGACCAAGCTGCTCGACCGCAACCGACGTTGACTCTTCCGCCGACCGCGGCCGCCCCCCGAGGCGAGCCCGTGCGCGGCTGTCCGTCCCTGTGCTGCTCGTTCCCCTGCTTGGAGACCTTCCCATGCTGTCCCTTCTGCGTTCGTTGCGCGAGCGCCTGCTCGACCTGCTGCAGCTCGCGCCCGACGACCTGCTGCGCAACGCCGTCTACCGGCGCCTGTGGTCGTCGATCCTGATCAGCTCGCTCGGCGCCCAGGTCACGCTGCTCGCGCTGCCGCTGACGGCGGCCGTGCTGCTGCACGCGTCGCCGACCCAGATGGGCCTGCTGACCTCGATGGAAATCGTGCCCTTCGTGCTGTTCTCGCTGCCCTCGGGCGTGTGGCTCGACCGCGTGCGCAAGCTGCCGGTCTACGTCGCCGGCGAGGCGACGCTCGGTCTCGCGGTCGCGACCGTGCCGGTCGCGGCGCTGCTCGGCTGGCTCGGCATGGCCTGGCTCTACGTCGTCGCGTTCGTGCTCGGCATGGTCTACACGACGGCCGGCAGCGCCGCGCAGATCGTGCTGACCCAGGTCGTGAGCCGCGACCGCCTCGTCGAGGCGCACGCGAAGAACGCGCTCGCGTCCTCGGGCGCCGAGGTCGCCGGGCCGGGCGTCGCGGGCGTGCTGATCAAGCTGCTCGGCGCGCCGATCGCGCTCGCCGTCGACGCCTGCCTCGTGCTGACCTCGGCCTTTATCCTGCGTGGCATCCGCGTCGAGGAGCGGCTCAACGTCCACCCCGAGGCGCGCTTCTGGCGCGACCTCAAGGCCGGCCTGCGGTTCGTGCGCGAGCGCGCGCTGCTCGTCGGCCTCGCGAGCGCGGTCGGCGGCTGGCAGTTCTGCAACAACGCGGCCCAGGTCGTGCAGATCCTCTACGCGACGCGGCGCCTCGGCCTGTCGGGCCAGAGCGTCGGCCTCAGCTACGTCGCGCTGGGTGCTGGCACGGTGCTCACGAGCGTCTTCGGCCACCGCATCAGCCGCCGCTTCGGCCCCGGGCCCAGCCTGCTGATGGGCATCGGCGTGAGCGGCCTCGGCTGGCTCGCGCTCGCGCTCGCGCCGGTCGGGCCGCTCGGCGTCGTCGCGTTCGCGCTGATGCTGTTCGGCTTTGGCGTCGGCGCGGTGCTGATCTTCATCAACTTCCTCGCGCTGCGCCAGGCCGTCACACCGGCGCCGATGCTCGGCCGCATGACGAGCACGATGCGCTGGCTGATCCTGCTGCCCGCGGGCCCGGGCGCGCTGATCGGCGGCTGGCTCGGCGAGCACGTGAGCCTGCGCGCGTCGCTGCTGCTCGCCGGCAGCGGTGCGGTGAGCCTCGCGCTGTTCGTGTGGCAGCTGCCCGTGATCCGCCAGGTGCTCGAGTTGCCGAAGGCGCCGACCGAGCCGGTTGACGCGGCGTCTACAGGCGAACTCGTCGAGGCTTGAGGCGGTCGCCTGGAGCGGATTACGCCCGCTTCGGGGCGACCTTCCTGGTCGCCTTGTCGACATGTTCGACCAGCACGTCGTTCAGCTGCGTTTGCCAGCCGGGGCCCTGCTTGCGGAAGAAGTCGACGACCTTGTCGTCGAGGCGAAGCGTGATCTGCTTTTTGACGACTTCCTGCTTCGGCCGGCCCGCCGACCTGAACGGCTTGAGCTGAGCCAGCATTTCCTCCGTCATCGGCTGCGCGTCGGGGTCGGCCAGCGCGGCTGCTCGGATCTCCGCGTCCTCCTCGGGCGTGGGCGGGACGAGCTTAGAAATTCGCTTGAGCGTGTCGGACATAGGTGTCGTACTCCTGCTTGTCGGACCTGCGGATGCTGATCATGCGAAGCACGGTTCCTCGGTCCTGGAACGCGACGAAGTAGACAGTCGCCCCATGAGGTACCAGCGCGCACAGACGCGGCTCGGCGTGTCGGTTGTCGGGCCAGACCAGCGAGAAATCCCATTCGAGCTCTTCGCCGAACTTGAGACTGATTCCGTGCTTCCTGACGTTTTCATCGTCCTTGCGCGGATCGAATTCGACCAGCTGCATGGCGATTATCGTAACTACAAAAATACCCTGAAGCCAGCGCGGATGAGCCAGCGACCGTCGCCCTTTCTGGGTACTTCAGGCGCGACCAGTCTCAACCGGCCGGCGTATTTCTCAGGGCTTGAACACGTCGACCGCGTCGCTGATCAGCCCGTCGAGGCCCCAGTCGAACAGCGCGTCGGCGCGCGCGGGCTCGTTGACCGTGTAGACGAGCGCGCGCAGGCCCGCGGCGTGCAGCGCCTCGATCGTGGCGGCGTCGACGAGCCTGTGGTCGAACACGACGGCGCAGGCGCCGAGGCCTTGCGCGAGCGCGAGCCAGTCGGCCGGCTTGTGCTTTAGCAAGAGCGCGCGCGGCAGCTCGGGGCGCGCGGCGCGCGCGGCCTCGAGCGCGGGGATCTCGAAGGAGCTCAGCAGCGGCGGCACGGCCGCGCCGGCCCAGAGTGCGGCCGCGGCGTGCGCGACGGCGGCGCCGGTGCGCGCGTCGGTGCCGGGCACCGGCTTGATCTCGATGTTCAGCGCGCAGTCGTTCGCGCGGCAAAAGCGCGCGACGGCCTCGAGCGTCGGCAGCGGTTCGCCCGCGTAGGGCGCGCTATGCCAGCCGCCGGCGTCGAGCCGGGACAGATCCACCCAGTCGAGGGCGTCGGCCGGGCCGCGGCCCGTCGTCGTGCGCTCGAGCGTCGCGTCGTGCATCAGGAACAGCTGGCCGTCGCGGCTCAGCTTGACGTCGCATTCGAACGCGCGCCAGCCGTACTGGTGGCCGAGGCGAAACGCCGCGAGCGTGTTCTCGGGGGCGCGCTTGCCGGCGCCGCGGTGGGCGATCCAGCGGGGGTAGGGCCAGGGCGTCATGCCCCCGACTCTACGCGCGCCTGGGTCTGCGCGTCGAACCAGTGCAGCTGCGCGGCGCTGATCGCAAGGCCCAGCGTCGTGCCCGGCTGCGGCTCGGGCTGCGCGGCGTCGACGCGCAGCGTGAGCGCCGCGCCGCCGAGCTGGCCGTAGACGAGGCGCTCGGCGCCGAGCATCTCGCTCATGCCGACCTGCAGCGGCCAGTGGCCGGCGGCCGCGTCCCAGGCTTCGATGCGCATATGTTCGGGCCGCACGCCCAGGATCAGCTCGCCCGCGCGCGGCGCGGCGGCCGGCAGCGCGAGGCGCGCGTCGCCGCACACGAAGTGCGAGCCGTCGGCCCGGCCGCGCAGCAGGTTCATCGGCGGCGCGCCGATAAAGCCCGCGACGAAGGTGCTCGCGGGCTTCGCGTAGACCTCGGCCGGCGTGCCGAACTGCTCCATGCGGCCGCCGTTCATCACGATCATGCGCTGCGCGAGCGTCATCGCCTCGACCTGGTCGTGCGTGACGAACAGCGAGGTCACGCCGAGCTCGGCGTGGAGCTTGCGGATCTCGAGGCGGGTCTGGCCGCGCAGCTTCGCGTCGAGGTTCGACAGCGGCTCGTCGAACAGGAAGACCTGCGGGTCGCGCACGATCGCGCGGCCCATCGCGACGCGCTGGCGCTGGCCGCCCGACAGCGCGCGCGGCTTGCGCTCGAGCAGCGCGCCGAGCTCGAGGATCGCGGCCGCGCGCTCGACGCGGCGGCGGATCTCGTCGCGCGCGAGGCCGCGGATCTTCAGGCCGTAGGCCATGTTGTCGTACACGCTCATATGCGGGTACAGCGCGTAGTTCTGGAACACCATCGCGATGTCGCGCTGGGCCGGCTCGACGTCGTTCACGCAGCGCTCGCCGATATGGATCTCGCCGTCGCTGAGCTCCTCGAGCCCCGCGACGATGCGCAGCAGCGTGCTCTTGCCGCAGCCCGAGGGCCCGACGATCACGACGAACTCGCCGTCGCGGATCTCGGCGTCGAGGCCGTGCAGGGCGGTATGGGCGCGCGGGCCGTCGCCGTAGCGTTTGACGATCTTGCGCAGGGAAATGCTGGCCATGGTTCTCTTCTTTATTTCTCGCTGTCGACGAGGCCCTTGACGAACCAGCGCTGCATCAGCATCACGACAAGCGCCGGAGGCACCATCGCGAGCAGCGCCGTGGCCATCACGACGTTCCACTCGGTGTAGGAGTCGCCGGCGATCAGGCGGCGAATGCCCAGCATGATCGGGTACATGTCCTCGCGCGTCGTCACGAGCAGCGGCCACAGGTACTGGTTCCAGCCGTAGATGAACTGGATCACGAACAGCGCGGCCATGCTCGTCGCCGACAGCGGGATCAGCACGTCGCGCAGAAAGCGCAGCGGCGACGCGCCGTCGATGCGCGCGGCCTCGACGAGCTCGTCGGGCACGGTCAGGAAGAACTGGCGGAACAGAAAGGTCGCCGTCGCCGACGCGATCAGCGGCAGCGCGAGGCCCGCGTAGCTGTCGAGCAGGCCGAGGTCGGCGACGACCTGGTAGGTCGGGCCGATGCGCACCTCGACCGGCAGCATCAGCGTGACGAAGATGGTCCAGAACACGAGGCGGCGCAGCGGGAAGCGGAAGAACACGATCGCGAACGCCGACAGCAGCGAGATCGCGATTTTGCCGACGACGATCAGCAGGGTGCTGATCAGGCTGATGCGCAGCATCGGCAGCACCGGGCGCAGGTCGTCGCCCATCGCGCTCTTGCCGCCGAACAGCACGAGCTTCCAGGTGTCGAGGCCATGGCCGCCGGGCAGCAGCGACAGCGGGTGCGAGGTCGCGATCTGCTGCGCGGTCTGCGTCGACGCGATCACGGTCAGGTAGATCGGGAAGCCGACGACGATCACGCCGAGCACCAGGGTCAGGTGGGCGAGCAGGGTCAGGGCGGGGCGGCGTTCGACCATGTCAGTGGCGCCCGGCCGCCCGAAGCCACTGACCGCCCCCTCGGGGGGCAGAGAGGTCGAGCGATAGCGAGGGCGAACGTGGGGGCTTCATTTCAGTAGTTCACCTTTTTCTCGACGAAGCGGAACTGCAGCACCGTCAGCACGACGACGACGGCCATCAGCACGACCGACTGCGCGGCCGAGCCGCCGAGGTCCATGGCCTTGAAGCCGTCGTAATAGACCTTGTAGACGAGGATGGCGGTGTCCTTGCCGGGGCCGCCATGGGTCGTCGCGTCAACGATCGCGAAGGTGTCGAAGAACGCGTAGACCATGTTGATCACGAGCAGGAAAAAGCTCGTCGGCGACAGCAGCGGCAGCGTGATCGTGCGGAAGCGCCGCCACGGGCCCGCGCCGTCGATCGCCGCGGCCTCGAGCAGCGAGGGCGGGATCGCCTGCAGCCCCGCGAGGAAGAACAGGAAGTTGTACGAGAGCTGCTTCCACACCGCCGCGACGACGATCAGCGCGAGCGCGTGGTGGGCGTTGAGCAGCGGGTTCCAGGCCAGGCCGAGGTCGTCGAGCAGGTGCGCGACGACGCCCAGGCCCGGCGCGAACATGAAGAACCACAGCACGCCGGCGACGGCCGGCGCGACCGCGTAGGGCCAGATCAGCAGCGTGCGGTACCAGCGCGAGCCGCGGATCACGCGCTGCGCCATGCACGCGAGCAGCAGCGCGAGCGCGAGCCCGCAGCCCGCGACGAGCGCCGCGAACACGAGGCTCAGGCGCAGCGAGGCGAGGTAGTCGCCGTCGCTGAACAGCGCGCGGAAATTGTCGAGCCCGACCCAGATCACCGACGCGCCGAAGCTGTCCTGCTGCTGCAGGGCCTGGAGCAGGGCCTGCGCCGCCGGCCAGAAGAAGAACAGGCCGACGACGACAAGCTGGGGCGCGAGCAGCGCCCAGGGCAGCCAGCCGGACCGGAACGCGACGCGCTTTTCGACGCTCACCCGGCCGCTCAGTGGTTGAGCTTCTGGAAGCGCTCGAGCTGCTCGTTGCCGCGGCGCACGGCCTCGTCGAGCGCCTGCTTGGCCGTGGCCTTGCCGGCCCAGACCTGCTCGAGCTCCTCGTCGATGATGTTGCGGATCTGCACGTAGTTGCCCAGGCGCAGGCCGCGCGACTTGGCCGTGGTCTTGCGGATCATCTGCTCGACCGCGACGTCGGTGCCCGGGTTGGCCTTGTAGAAGCCGCTCTTCTCGGTCAGCGCGTAGGCGGCCTTGGTCACCGGCAGGTAGCCGGTGCGCTGGTGGCTCGCCGCGGCGACCTCGGGGCGCGCGAGATAGGCCAGGAAGGCCGCGACGCCCTTGTACTCGGCCGGCTTGTGGCCCGCCATGACCCACAGGCTCGCGCCGCCGATCACGGTGTTCTGCGGCGCGCCGGGCACGTCGTGGTAGTAGGGCAGGGGCGCGATGCCGAAGGGGAAGTTGCCGTTGCGCTTGACGATGCCGTAGAGCGAGGACGAGCCGGTCTCCATCGCGCATTCGCCGGCGACGAAGGGCGCGTCGGGCGCGTTGCCGCGGCCCTTGTAGACGAACAGGCCCTGGCGCGCCATGTTCGCGAGGTTCTCGATATGGCGCACGTGCAGCGGGCTGTTGAAGTCCAGGCGCGCGGCCGCGCCGCCGAAGCCGTTGTCGAGCGTCGCGAACTCGACGTTGTGCCAGGTCGAGAAGCTCTCGAGCTGGGTCCAGCCCTGCCAGGCGGTCGTGAACGGGCACTTGCTGCCGGCGGCCTTGAGCTTGGCCGCGTCGAGCGCGACCTCGGTCCAGGTCAGCGGCGGGCGGTTCGGGTCGAGGCCGGCGGCCTTGAACGCGTCCTTGTTGTAGAACAGCACCGTCGTCGAGCTGTTGAACGGGAACGACAGCATCTGGCCGTTCGGCGCCGTGTAGTAGCCGGCGACCGCGGGCACGAAGTCGTTCGGGTCGAACTTGACGCCGGCCTCCTTCATGACCTCGCCGACCGGCCGGATCGCGCCGTGGCTCGCCATCATGGTCGCCGTGCCGACCTCGAAGACCTGCAGCAGCGCCGGCGCGTTGCCGGCGCGGTAGGCGGCGATCGCGGCCGTCATCGACTCGTCGTAGTTGCCCTTGTAGGTCGGCACGATGCGGTAGTCCTTCTGGCTCGCGTTGAAGTCCTTCGCGAGGTCGCCCACCCATTCGCCGAGGGCGCCGCCCATCGAATGCCACCACTGGATCTCGACCTGGGCCTGGGCTTGGGCACTGGACAGCGCGCCCAGCAGGGCGGCGCCGAGCAGGCGGCGGGTGGTGCGTCGGACGTTCATCGGGGCTCCTCGGTGGGGTCGGCGTGCGCTTGATGCAGCAGGCGTCGAACGGGTAGGGGCGGACAGCCTAGCGCGTCTGCATGACAGTGGTGTTGTGCATGGTACGGGTGGCGCACGGCGGGTCCGCAAGAACGGCCTGCGCCCTGTTGCGAAACCCGCACGCCGGAGGGCTTTACAGCCGCTGCGCTACGATTTGCGGTTCTTCGACGCGAGGGCGCTGTATAGGGGCCCCGCCATGGCCGGGCCACAAGCCCGTCCGGGTCGAGCCGCTTTACGCCAAGACATCCCGCTGGCGCCCGTCCGTAACCAGGCCTTCGCCACCGCCGCGCTGCGCGCCCGCCGCCATGAACGCACCGCATCTGCCGATGCCCGCCCGAACCGACGCCCCCGGCGTCGACGCCGCCCCCCGCCTGCGCGAGATTCCGTACAACTACACCTCGTTCTCGGACCGCGAGATCGTGATCCGCCTGCTCGGCCAGCGCGCCTGGGGCCTGCTCCAACAGCTGCGCGAGGAGCGCCGCACGGGCCGCTCGGCGCGCATGCTCTACGAGGTGCTCGGCGACATCTGGGTGGTCCAGCGCAACCCCTATCTGCAGGACGACCTGCTCGACAACCCGCGCCGCCGCGCCGCGCTGATCGAGGCGCTGCACCACCGCCTCGGCGAGGTCGAGAAGCGCCGCGACCCGGCCTCCGACGCGCAGCGCGACGCGCTCGTCGGCGAGCTGCTCGTGTTCGCGGGCGAGGCCGTGCGCGGCTTCGCCGAACAGTTCGAGCGCACGGCCGAGCTGCGCCGGCGCGCCCAGAAGCTGCTCGGCCGCCTGACCGCGCGCGACAACATCAAGTTCGACGGCCTGTCGCGCGTCGCCCACGTAACCGACGCGACCGACTGGCGCGTCGAGTACCCGTTCGTCGTGCTGACGCCCGACAGCGAGGCCGAGATGGCCGAGATCGTGGGCGCCTGCTTCGAGCTCGGCCTGACCGTGATCCCGCGCGGCGGCGGCACCGGCTACACCGGCGGCGCCGTGCCGCTGGTGTGGAACTCGGCCGTCATCAACACCGAGAAGCTCGAGGCCCTGCGCGGCGTCGAGCTCGTCGAGTTGCCGGGCCTGGACAAGCCCGTCGCGACCGTGTTCAGCGAGGCCGGCGTGGTCACGCAGCGCGTCGCCGACCTGGCCGAGCAGCATGGCTATGTGTTCGCGGTCGACCCGACCTCGGCCGAGGCCTCCTGCGTCGGCGGCAACGTCGCGATGAACGCGGGCGGCAAGAAGGCCGTGCTGTGGGGCACGGCGCTCGACAACCTCGCCAGCTGGCGCATGGTCACGCCCGAGGCCAAGTGGCTCGAGGTCGTGCGCCTGAACCACAACCTCGGCAAGATCCACGACGTCGAGGTGGCGAGCTTCGAGCTGCGCTACTTCGACGCGAGCGGCAGGAAGCTCGAGCGCAGCGAGCGCCTCGACATCCCGGGCTCGGCCTTCCGCAAGGCCGGCCTCGGCAAGGACGTCACCGACAAGTTCCTCGCCGGCCTGCCCGGCGTCCAGAAAGAGGGCTGCGACGGCCTGATCACGAGCTGCCGCTGGGTCGTGCACCGCATGCCCGCGCATGTGCGCACGGTCTGCCTCGAGTTCTTCGGCAACCCCAGGGACTGCGTGCCCTCGATCGTCGACATCAAGGACTTCATGTTCGAGGAGGCCAGGCGGCCCGGCGGCGCGATCCTCGCGGGCCTCGAGCACCTCGACGACCGCTACCTGAAGGCGGTGGGCTACGCGACCAAGAGCAAGCGCGGCGGCGCGAACGGCAATGGTGGGAGCAACGGCGGCGGCCTGCCCAAGATGGTGCTGATCGGCGACATCGTCGGCGACGACGCCGACCGCGTCGCCGCGGCGACGAGCGAGGTCGTGCGCCTCGCCAACACGCGCCACGGCGAGGGCTTCGTCGCCGTGTCGGCCGACGCGCGCAAGAAATTCTGGCTCGACCGCAAGCGCACGGCCGCGATCTCGCGCCACACCAACGCGTTCAAGATCAACGAGGACGTCGTGATCCCGCTCGAGCGCATGGGCGAGTACACGCTCGGCATCGAGCGCATCAATATCGAGCTGTCGCTGCGCAACAAGCTCGAGCTCGCCGACGCGCTCGCGCAGCTGTTCAAGGCCGGCGCGCTGCCGCTCGGCAAGAGCGACGACGCGGGCGAGATCCCGAGCGCCGAGCTGCTCGAGGACCGCGTCCAGCAGGCCATCGCGCTGATCAACGAGGTGCGCGCCCAATGGCAGGGCTGGCTCGACGGCGTCGAGCAGCATTTCGACGGCCTGCAGGACCACAGCCTGCGCGCGTCCTGGAAGGCGCAGATCCTGCGCCCGCTGCAGGACCTGTTCCGCGGCGCCGCGTTCGCGCCGTTGCTCGACGAGTGCCGGCGCGTGCACCAGCAGGTGCTGCGCGGGCGCGTCTGGGTCGCGCTGCACATGCACGCGGGCGACGGCAACGTCCACACCAACATCCCCGTCAACTCCGACAACTACGCGATGCTGCAGACCGCGCACGAGGCGGTCGCGCGCATCATGCAGCTTGCGCGCTCGCTCGGCGGCGTGATCTCGGGCGAGCACGGCATCGGCATCACCAAGCTCGAGTTCCTGTCGGACGAGGAGCTCGCGGGCTTCGCCGGCTACAAGCAGCGCATCGACCCGCAGGGCCGCTTCAACAAGGGCAAGCTGCTGCGCCCGGGCACGGTCGGCGCCGAGACGCCGTACGCCGACCTGACCAACGCCTACACGCCGAGCTTCGGCCTGATGGGTCACGAGTCGCTGATCATGCAGCAGAGCGACATCGGCGCGATCGCCGACTCGGTCAAGGACTGCCTGCGCTGCGGCAAGTGCAAGCCGGTCTGCGCGACCCATGTGCCGCGCGCGAACCTGCTCTACAGCCCGCGCAACAAGATCCTCGCGACCTCGCTGCTCGTCGAGGCCTTCCTGTACGAGGAGCAGACGCGCCGCGGCGTGTCGATCAAGCATTGGCAGGAGTTCGAGGACGTCGCCGACCACTGCACGGTCTGCCACAAATGCGCGAGCCCCTGCCCGGTCAAGATCGACTTCGGCGACGTCACGATGAACATGCGCAACCTGCTGCGCAAGATGGGCCAGAAGAGCTTCCGTCCGGGCAACGCGGCCGCGATGTTCATGCTCAACGCGACCAATCCCGAGACGATCAAGCTCGCGCGCACGGCGATGGTCGGCGTCGGCTTCAAGGCGCAGCGCGTCGCGCACGACCTGCTCAAGGGCCTCGCGCGCAAGCAGACCGACGCGCCGCGCGCGAGCGTCGGCGCGGCGCCCGTCAAGGAGCAGGTGATCCACTTCATCAACAAGAAGCTGCCCGGCGGCCTGCCCAAGAAGACCGCGCGCGCGCTGCTCGACATCGAGGACAAGAACTACGTCCCGATCATCCGCAACCCGGCCGCGACGACGGCCGAGACCGAGGCGGTGTTCTATTTCCCGGGCTGCGGCTCCGAGCGCCTGTTCAGCCAGGTCGGCCTCGCGACCCAGGCGATGCTGTGGCACGCGGGCGTGCAGACCGTGCTGCCGCCCGGCTATCTGTGCTGCGGCTACCCGCAGCGCGGCTCGGGCCAGTTCGACCGCGCCGAGCAGATGATCACCGACAACCGGGTGCTGTTCCACCGCGTCGCGAACACGCTCAACTACCTCGACATCAAGACGGTCGTCGTGTCCTGCGGCACCTGCTACGACCAGCTGCAGGGCTACAAGTTCGAGGACATCTTCCCGGGCTGCCGCATCGTCGACATCCACGAGTACCTGCTCGAGCGCGGCATCAAGCTCGACGGCCAGCAGACCTACCTCTACCACGACCCCTGCCATTCGCCGTTGAAGCAGCAGGAGCCGATGAAGACGGTCAAGGCATTGGTCGGCGAGGGCGTCGTCAAGAGCGAGCGCTGCTGCGGCGAGAGCGGCACGCTCGGCGTCACGCGCCCCGACATCTCGACCCAGGTGCGCTTCCGCAAGCAGGAGGAACTCCGCCGCGTCGAGGCCCAGCTGCGCGAGACCGGCAAGGCCGGCGCGGCCGACAACCTCAAGATCCTGACCTCCTGCCCGAGCTGCCTGCAGGGCCTGTCGCGCTACGGCGAGGACCTCGCGAGCGGCCTGCTCGACGCCGACTACATCGTCGTCGAAATGGCCCGCCGCATCCTCGGCGAGAACTGGCTGCCCGAGTACGTCGCGCGCGCGAACCAGGGCGGCATCGAGCGCGTGCTCGTTTAGGACCTGCCCGCACGGCGCACGGGTCTGCGTCGTGGTTATCGGGCCCTGGTCCCGATGCCGTAGGCCGAACGGCCCACGGGTTAGCGAGGGGCCCGGCCATGCGCCGTTCGGACCGCATGGCGCGCGGGCGTTTCACGGAGTTCGCCGAACATCCACCGCGCAGGCCCCGAATCCGTCGGGGGCTGCGCTTCAACCCGGCGCCGGCCCTGGCGCCACCTTGACGATGGGTGACGACGATGAACAAGATTCTGACCGCCGTCGGCCTCGCGCTGGCCGCGATGGGGGCTTCGGCCGCGACCTACAACTGGGGCCCGCTCGCCGCGCAGGTCGACTCCAACCTCAGCTACGAGGCGGCGGGCCAGTTCACGGATGTCTACCTGTTCTCGCTGGGCGGCGCCAACAACGGCGTGAGCTCGGTCGTGAGCCTCGACCTCTCGCAGGTCTTCGATATCAGCAACGGCACCTACAGCCTCTGGAAGGACCAGGGCGCGGCGGGGCCGAGCGCCGATGACATCGAGCTGGGCAGCTGGACCTTCAGCGGCACGACCGGCTCGACCTCGCATTCGCTGATGCTCGGCAGCGGCAGCTACTACTACCTCGTGACCGGCACCGCCGACGGCAGCGGCGACGGCGCCGGCCACGCAGGCATCTACAGCATCGCCGCGGCCGTGCTGCCGGTCCCCGAGCCGGCCAGCGCCGCGCTGCTGCTCGCGGGCCTGATCGGTGCCGTGGTGCGCCGGCGCGTGCAGCGCTGAAAACGCGTCGACGCGCTGCCGTCCGGCGGCTGCGCGTCGATGTCCGGTCGGCCCGCGTGGACGTCGACCCGGGTGGCCGGCGCCAGCGCCTACACTGTCGGCCGTGCCGGCGCCGCCGCCGGGCGCCCTTTTCGCCATGGATCCCCGCCCCACCGACATCACCGTCCACCTGCGCACGCGCCGGCTCGAGATCGCCTTCGACGACGGCGCACGCTTCGAGATCCCGTTCGAGCTGCTGCGCGTTTACAGCCCGTCCGCCGAGGTCATGGGCCATGGCCCGGGGCAGGAAGTGCTGCAGACCGGCAAGCGCGACGTCCTGATCGAGGCGCTCGAGCCGGTCGGCCATTACGCGGTGCGGCCGCGCTTTTCCGACGGCCACGACAGCGGCCTCTACACCTGGACGCACCTGTACCGCCTCGGCGCCGAGCAGGAAGCGCTCTGGCGCGACTACGAACAACGCCTGGCCGCGGCCGGGCGCGGCCGCGACGACGCGATGCCCGCGCCGGCCGGCGGCCATTGCCACTGAATCGAGAGATCCCTCCCATGAGCAGCACCCATTTCGGCTTCGAGACCGTCGACGAGCAGGACAAGGCCCGGCGCGTGCGCGGCGTGTTCGACTCGGTCGCGACGCGCTACGACCTGATGAACGACCTGATGTCGATGGGCATGCACCGCGTCTGGAAGGCCTACACCGTCGCCGTCGCCAACCTCAAGGCCGGCGACAAGGTGCTCGACCTCGCGGGCGGCACCGGCGACCTGTCGCGCGCGTTCGCGCGCAAGGTCGGCGACGCCGGCATGGTCGTGCACACCGACATCAACGAGGCGATGCTGCGCCAGGGCCGCGACCGCCTGCTCGACGAGGGCCTGGTGCTGCCGACAAGCCTGTGCGACGCCGAGAAGCTGCCGTTCAAGGACGGCTGCTTCGACCTCGTCAGCGTCGCGTTCGGCCTGCGCAACATGACGCACAAGGACCAGGCGCTCGCCGAGATGGCGCGCGTGCTGCGCCCGGGCGGCCGCCTGCTCGTGCTCGAGTTCTCCAAGGTCGCCGAACCCCTGCGCAAGCCTTACGACTGGTATTCGTTCAAGGTGCTGCCGCAGCTCGGCCGCCTGTTCGCCGGCGACGCCGACAGCTACCGCTACCTCGCCGAATCGATCCGCATGCACCCGGACCAGCGCGAGCTCAAGGCGCTGATGAAGACGGCCGGCTTCGGCCATGTCGACGTCCACAACCTCGCGGCGGGCGTCGTCGCGCTGCACGTCGGGATCCGCTGCTGACGGCGCGGCGCCGCCCCCCGGTTCGAGGGGGTCTGGCGCCGGGAACTTGCACGCGCCGGGTGGGTCTTACGCAGAGCCTCTCCGCGTTCAAGGCGTGTTGTCAAAACAACTGGGTAAACCCGATGTTTTGTCCCATGACTTGTCACGGTGACGGTCATAAGTGCCCTCTACACTCCGCGGCTTCCGGCCTCCGAGGTGCTCGAAGGGCGGCTCCCCCAACGCTGTCGCCGAGTGCGTAACGCGCTCGACGGTTCGTCGTGGGTATCACGTCGACAAGGAAAGAACTGCAAATGAATGCGATGAAGCGCGCTCCGCGTAGCCTCGGCAAGGGACTCAAGCTGCTGGCCGTGGCCGCCTGTGCGACGGTTGCGCTGGCCGGTTGCGGCGACAAGGACAAGGCCTCGCAGACGGCCGCCAAGGTCAACGACGACGAGATCACCGTTCACCAGATCAACTTCGTGCTGTCGCGCCAGCAGGGGCTCAAGCCCGAGCAGGCCGAGGCGGCCGGCCGCCAGGTGCTCGAGCGCCTGATCGACGAGCAGCTCGCCGTGCAGAAGGCCGAGAGCCTCAAGCTCGACCGCGACCCGGCCGTGGTCCAGCAGATCGAGGCCGCGAAGGCCGAGATCATCGCGCGTGCCTACGCAACCCATGTCGGCGACTCCGTGGCCAAGCCGACGGCCGACGAGGTCCAGAAGTACTTCGACGCCAACCCCGCGCTGTTCAAGAACCGCCGCATCTACACGCTGCAGGACCTCGCCATCGAGGCGCCGGCCGAGCGCTTCGACGAAGTCGCCGCCAAGCTGCGCGGCGCCAAGACGCTCGTCGAATTCGCCAACTACCTGAAGGAAGCCGGGCTGCGCTTCACCGGCAACCAGGTCGTCCGCCCGGCCGAGCAGCTGCCGCTCAACAGCATCAACGCGATCGCGCAGATGAAGGACGGCGAGTCGGTCATCTCGCGCACGCCGACGGGCCTCAACGTGCTCTACCTCGCGGGCTCGCGCGACCAGCCCGTCACGATCGACCAGGCGCGCCCCGCAATCGAGGCCTTCCTGTTGAACCAGCGCCGCGGCGAGGCCGTCAAGAAGGACCTCGCCGGTCTGCGCGCGCAGGCCAAGATCGACTACGTCGGCAAGTTCGCGCCGGCCGCCGCCGCCTCGGCCGCGGCCGGGGTGGCGTCCGCCGCCGAGGCCGCGCTGCCGGCCGCGGCGTCGGGCGCCGCGAGCGACCTCAGCGGCAGCGACATCTCCAAGGGACTGGGCCTCAAATGATGAACGCACGGCTGCTTGCCTCGATCGCCACGCTGACCCTGGGCCTGCTGCTCGGCGGCGTCGCCGCGCGCGCCCAGGCGCCGGCGGCGCCCGCCGCGCCGGTGCCGGTCTCGGCCGAGTACCGGCTCGGCGCCGGCGACGTCGTCCACGTGACGGTCTACCAGAACCCCGACCTGACGCTGGACACGCGCGTGTCGGAGAACGGCACCTTCTCCTACCCGCTGCTCGGCACCATCAAGGTCGGCGGCCTGTCGATCTCCAAGGCCGAACAGCTGATCGCCGACGGGCTCAAGAACGGCGATTTCGTCAAGAGCCCGCAGGTCACGATCGCGGTGCTCGCGGTCAAGGGCAACCAGGCGAGCGTGCTCGGCCAGGTCAACCGCCCGGGCCGCTACCCGATCGACGTGACCGACATGCACGTGACCGACCTGCTCGCCAACGCGGGCGGCGTCGCCGTGACCGGCGGCGACGAGCTGATTCTGACGGGCACGCGCGACGGCAAGCCGCTGCGCGTCAGCATCGACCTGCCGGGCGTCTTCAAGCCGGGCGGCCGCGACGCCGACATCCTCGTGCAGAACGGCGACGTGCTGTGGGTCGACCGCGCGCCGATGGTCTATATCTACGGCGAAGTGCAGCGCCCCGGCCAGATGCGCCTCGAGCGCGGCATGACGCTGATGCAGTGCCTCGCGAGCGGCGGTGGCCTGACCCTGCGCGGCACCGAGAAGGGCCTCGCCGTCCATCGCAGGAGCGCGGACGGCAAGGTCGAGGTCCTGCATCCCGCGATGGACGAAGCGCTCAAGGACGGCGATGTCGTCTATGTGCGCGAAAGCCTGTTCTGAGGCCTGAGAGAGTCGAGCCATGAGCTTTTCCCAATTCTTTGCGATCCTGCGCGCGCGCTGGCAGCTGTGCCTCGGCGTGTTTGCTGCGGTCATCCTGTTGACGCTGGGCGTCAGCCTGCTGCTGCCGAAGAAATACATGGCCACGGCTTCTGTCGTTGTCGACGCAAAGCCGGATCCGATCAGCGCGATGGTCTACAACACCGGCATCAGCCCGGGGATCATCGCCACGCAGATCGACATCATCATGAGCGACCGCGTCGCGCAGCGTGTCGTACGCGACCTGCATCTGGCCGAGAACCCCGAGGTGCGCAAGCAATGGCAGGAGGAGACTCGAGGGCAGGGCACGATCGAGCAGTGGCTAGGCGAGTCGTTCCAGCGCAATCTCGACGTCAAGCCTTCGCGGGAATCTAACGTCATCGTCGTCTCGTACAAAGCACCCGATCCGCGCTTCGCCGCGGGTCTGGCCAACGCATTCGTGCAGGCCTATCTGGAAACCAGCGTCGAGCTCCGCGTCGACCCTGCCAAGCAGTACAGCAGCTTCTTCGACGCGCAGGCGAAGGACGCTCGCGAGGTGCTCGAGAAAGCTCAGGCCAGAGTCTCGGCCTTCCAGAAGGACAACGGCATCATCGCGACCGACGAGCGCTTCGACGTCGAGAATCAGCGCCTCAACGACCTGTCGCAGCAGCTGGTCTCCGTCCAGGCGCTCGCGACCGACTCGAGCAGCCGTGAGTCTGCGGCATCGCGTGACAACGTCGAGCATTTGCCCGAGGTTCTGAGCAATCCCGTGGTTTCCGGTTTGCAGGCCGATCTCGCTCGCGCCGACGCCAAGCTGAAGGAGCTCACGGCGCGCTATGGTGATGCGCACCCGCAAGTCGTCGAGGCCCGCGCCAATATCGCCGAACTGCGCCGTCGGATCGGTGAAGAAACCGCCAAGGTCAAGGCCAGCGTCGGCGTGAGCAACAGCGTCAACCAGCAACGTGTTGCGGATCTGCGGGGCGCAGTCGAAGCGCAGCGCACAAAGGTCTTGCAGATGAAGCAGGTCCGTGACCAGGCGGCCGTGCTGCTGCGCGACGCGGACAACGCCGAGCGCAATTACCAGCAGGTCGTGGCGCACCAGAACCAGTCGGATCTGGAAAGCCACACGACGCAGAGCAATCTGTCCGTGCTGACCGCTGCCGTGCCGCCGGTGGAGCCCTCCTCGCCCCGCCTGCTGCTGAATACAGCCATCGGGACTTTTGTCGGCGCCCTGCTGGCGGTGGCGATTGCGCTCGGGCTCGAGCTTTTCGACCGACGTGTACGCAACGTCGACGATGTGGTCCAGGCTATTGGCCTGCCGGTCCTCGGCGTGATTCCGCGACCCGATGCGCGTCGTCGCCTGTTTCATAGCGGGCGTGCCAATCAACTGATGCGGCAGCGATTGCTTGGTCAACTGCCCGCAGCGAACAAGAGCGCCTGAACATGAACACCATGAACGAGTCGGCGGTGCAGGACCGCACTATCGGCGACATCATTCGCGACGCGCGCAACCTCAGCGCGGCTGAAGTCGAGCAGGTACTCGCATTCCAGCGCGAGAAGGGCGTGCGCTTTGGCGAGGCCGCAATTGCGCTCGGGCTGGCGAGTGAAGAAGAGGTGCTCAGCGCCCTCGCCGAGCAGTTCCACTACCCGCTGGCCAAGGCGGAAAAGCGCAGCAGCAATCCCGAGCTGGTCGCATTGAATCAGCCCTTTGGTGTGCAGGCCGAAGCCTTTCGCGCGATCCGTAGCCAGGTCAGCATGCGCTTGAACCCGGGGCGCGATCAACGTCTGCCCCTTGCCTTGATCAGCCCGGGTGTCGGCGACGGCAAGACCTACTTTGCCGCGAATCTCGCCATCGTCATGGCTCAACTCGGTGGCCGCACGCTGCTCGTCGACGCAGACCTGCGCAGCCCGCGCCAGCACGAGGTTTTCGGTTTGAGCAACGGTGCGGGGCTGTCGAGCATCCTGTCCGGGCGCGCCGAATCGCAGGTGATTCAACAGGTCGACGGCTTGCCGAATCTTTTCGTACTCCCGGCGGGACCCTTGCCGCCCAATCCCGCCGAACTCGTCGAGCGCGCGGCTTTCGGATTGCTGATGCGGGAGCTCAACGGCAAGTTCGATCACATCGTCGTCGATACGCCCGCGGCTGCCCATGGAGCCGATGCGGCCGTAGTCGCGGCACGGTGCGGCGCGGCGCTGGTATTGGCACGCAAGGATGCTTCGCGCGTTGCAGGCCTCGAAGACCTCGTCGCGAGTCTGACCGGTAGCGGCGTCCAGCTGGTCGGCGCCATCGTCAACGAGTTCTGACGTGCATCGACATGACAACCGCGGGCAAGACTGACATTCCAGTTTGGCCGAAGTCGTTCGACCTGCCGGCCGTACTGCTCGTGCTGGGGGGCGTGGGGCTGCTTTACGGCCAGAGCTATCTTGAGCTCAGTGAAACCGTTTGGCGCAGCGACGAACAGGGCCACGGCCCCATCATTCTCGCGGTGTGCTTCTGGTTGCTCTACAACATGCGCCACACCTTGGTAAATATGGCGGCGCGGCCCGCACCGATTGCAGGCTTCGCCTTGCTCGTGTTCGGCGGGCTTTTGTTCTCGGTGGGTTTTTCTCAGCACATCTGGATTTTCCGGATCGGATCGCAAATTCCCATCATTGCGGCGCTGGCGCTGATCTGGCGTGGCTGGCCTGGCGTGCGGCTAATCTGGTTCGTGCTGTTCTTCATGTGCTTTATGGTGCCGCTGCCCGAAGCCCTGGTGGCAGCGGTGACGGCGCCGTTGAAGACGGCCGTGTCGGTTGTGGCGAGCAGCATCTTGTATGGCCTTGGCTACCCGATCGGGCGCTCGGGCGTGATGCTGACGATCGGCCAGTACCAGTTGATGGTCGCTGACGCTTGCGCGGGCCTGAACTCGATGTTCACGCTCGAGGCGCTCGGCATGCTCTATATGAACCTGATGCGCTACAAGTCGATGACTCGCAATGTCCTGCTTGCCCTGGCGCTAATTCCTACGGCGTTTTGCGCCAATGTCACGCGCGTGATCATTCTCGTGCTGGTGACCTATTACTTTGGCGATGCGGCAGGGCAGGGCTTCGTCCACGGCTTCGCGGGGATGGTGCTGTTCCTGGTCGCTTTGATGCTGATGCTGGTGTACGACCGCCTGCTCGGTTTCTTCTTCGATCGAACTCGAGGCGTTGGATCATGACGATTCACCGCGTGCGCGCGCTGGCCATATTCGTGATTCTTGGGCTCTGCTCGCTGCTCGGGCATTGGATGCTGCCGACCGATCATCTCGCCGACCACCAGGCCAAGATTGATCTCGAGCAAGTCTTTCCGACGAAATTCGGCGGCTGGAGCGTCGACACGAGCCAGCCGGTTTCGATCGTCTCGCCCGATGTGCAAGAGATGCTCGATCACCTTTACAACCAGGTGTTGACGCGCACCTACGTTGACGATCGGGGCGATCGCATCATGCTTTCGGTCGCCTACGGTGGCGACCAGTCTGACGCGACACGAGCCCACCGCCCCGATGTCTGCTATCCGGCGCAGGGTTTCGAGATCTTGGATGGAGCCGATGCGCAGGTCGAATTCCCGCAGGATGTGCTTCGGGTTCGCCACATGACGGCCAGGCTCGGACCTCGCATCGAGCCGGTGACCTTCTGGTTTGTGGTGGGCGATCGTGTCGCGCTGTCCGGCCAGGACCAGAAGCTTGCGGAAATGCGCTACAGCTTGCGGGGCACGATCGCCGACGGCATGCTGGTACGCGTGTCGAGCATTGACCGTGACACGGCGTCCGCCTACGCGCTGCAGGCCGGTTTCATTCGCCAGTTGCGGGCGGCCTTCGATCCAGCCTGGGCGCCGCGGGTGTTCGGGGCGCCGACGCGCTGATGCGCGCGCGGGCGCGGAATTTGCACGATTGAATCGAGACTCAACCATGTCGCAACCCAAAGTCGCCCTCATCACCGGCGTGACCGGCCAGGACGGCGCGTACCTCGCCGAGCTGTTGCTCAACAAGGGCTATACGGTGCACGGCATCAAGCGCCGTTCGAGCCTGTTCAACACCGACCGGGTGGATCACCTGTACCAGGACCCGCATGTCGACAACCAGCGCTTCAAGCTGCACTAC
>Ga0213872_10000491_pt1 | contig 31569 bp, 28 predicted proteins | sample VelepicomBERX_R2_FD_160071 | JGI IMG/M metagenome (GOLD analysis project Ga0213872, IMG submission 160071) | Rhizosphere microbial communities from Vellozia epidendroides in rupestrian grasslands, the National Park of Serra do Cipo, Brazil - RX_R2 | ecosystem: Host-associated > Plants > Roots >...
TCCTACCCTGGCGACCCGATCCTCAGCTTGTTGCAAACCTTTCTGAAGGACGAACGCGCCGATAAGGTCAACCTCGGCATCGGACTGTATTACGACGAAAACGGCCGCATCCCGGTGCTGGGTGCGGTCAGCGAGGCGGAATCCCGCTTGCAACAACACCCCGGTCCCTGCAGCTATCTGCCGATGGAAGGCGCGGCCAATTACCGTCAGGCACTGCAGCCGCTAGTTTTCGGCGAGACGGCGCCGTTCGCGCGCATCGCTACCATCCAGACGCTGGGCGGCTCGGGCGCGCTGAAGATCGGCGCCGATTTTCTCAAGCGCACCTTCCCTGAGGCCGGTGTCTGGGTCAGCGACCCGACCTGGGACAACCACGTCGCCGTCTTCGAAGGCGCCGGCTTCCCGGTGCGTCGCTATCCCTACTTCGCCGCCAAGGGCAGCACGATCCAGTTCGAGGCAATGCTCGATTGCCTCTCCGGTTTGCCGGCGCACAGTATCGTGCTGCTGCACCCCTGTTGCCACAACCCGACCGGCACCGACCTCTCTCGCGAACAGTGGGACCGCGTCATCGACGTCTTGCTCGAACGCGCGCTGGTGCCGTTCCTCGACATCGCCTACCAGGGCTTCGGCGACGGGCTGAACGAAGACGCCTACGCCATCCGCGCCTTGCTCGCGCGCGACGCCTCGTTCCTGGTCGCCAACTCGTTTTCCAAGATCTTCTCGCTCTATGGCGAGCGCTGCGGCGGCTTGAGCGTGGTCTGCGCCGACGAGAACGAAGCCCGGCGCGTGCTGGGACAGCTGCAAGCCACCGTGCGCCGCAATTACTCCAGCCCGCCGACTCACGGCAGCCAGCTGATCGCGACCGTGTTGCTCGACCCGGCGCTGCGGCGGCAATGGGAGGAGGAGCTCAACGGCATGCGCGGCCGCATCAAGGCGATGCGCCAGACATTGTTCGACGTGCTGTCCACTCAGGTCCCTGGCCATGACTTCGGCTACCTGCTGCGCCAGCGCGGCATGTTCAGCTATACCGGGCTGACGCCGCCGCAAATCGAGCGCTTGCGCGAACGACATGCCGTTTACTTGGTGGGCTCCGGCCGCATGTGCGTCGCCGGATTGAACCAAGGCAACGCCGTGCGCGTAGCCCAGGCCTTTGCCGAGGTGATCAAGGCAGCGTAAGCCCGCTGACGGCCCCATACAAAACGCCCGGTGACGACTGTCACCGGGCGTTTTGCTTTGGCGTCGGCCCTTCGGCCATTCGGCCATTTTAGGACTGTTCCTAAGGCGGTTTCCGATTTATCCGGGCAGCATAAAAATGAATTTAGCCGAAAGGAACCCGCCATCATGGTCAAACCGTTCAAGCCGGATGCTCGCAATCCCCCACACACCACCGAATGGCGTCGCGTTCTGCTATCGGATGGCCATTACTGCTTCACCCCCCGCGTCCAACCCCTCCGCCGCGCACGCTACTGGCGGCCGCATACGGTATTCATCCTGCTCGGGCTGATCATCCTGCTGCAGGCGCTGCTTTAGAAGCTCTCACAAAAGTACCGGCGAGGCATCCGCCCGAGTTTTGTAGCGTGCATTCGCCGCAGGCAATGCACGTCTTGCGTGAGCCCACAGGCCGTGCGTTGCTTCGCGAACGCACGCTACCCAACCGAGAAATGTGTTCTGTTAGAGGCCCTTAGTCGGCGGGATCGCGCTTGCGCAACTTGAGCGTCAAGGTCAAATCGCCTTCGCCATCGGCGCTGGAATGGATGTTTTTCAGCGTGACGCCGGCGGGCAGCAACACACTGATGCCATGACCGACGCCGTACTTGGACAAAGTGCGTTCCAATCGCTTGGCCATGCCCTGCGCCGGCAACCCTTCCGGGTCGGTCTGAGCAAAGCCGCAGGACTCGGCGGCACTGTCGAATGCCTGAGCCGCCTGCTCGCGCGGCACAAATCGGCCGGCCACGTCCATCACCTGATCGGGCGATATCGTCTGGCTCTCCTCGCACAACGTCAAACAGGCATCCTTGAATTGCGCCTGTTGCACCGGGTCTTCGAGGCCTTCGCTGATCTGTTGCACCGCGCTCGCCATCATCCGGCTCTTGGAGACGGCATCTGGCACGCGCATGGCCTTGAGAAAATCGTCCAGCCAAAATTTGGCCTGTTGCCCCTGGCGGTCAACGGCGTAGACGATGGGGCCATGCTCCAGAATCAGCGCGCCTTTGTCGATCAGCCGTGGATTGATGCCGCTGGCGTGGCGAATGTCGAACACGTCGCCCGACTCGACCACGCTGAGGAAGTCCTCGCGAATCTCGGCCTTGAACACGCCCAAACCGCGCAGCGATCGCTCGCCGTCGGACAGACCGTCGAACAGGATCACGAACAGATCGCCGGCGCTGATATTGGGGTGGACGGAACGCGCGTACAAATGGCGCGCAATGCGTTGCGACACCTCGAGGAAGTCGAGTTCGCCGTCGAAGAACTGGCGCGAGTAGCAATAAATCTCGTTGAGCTTGAGATCGGTTTCGTGGAAGAACTGGTACTTCTTCTTATCGGAAACGATGCCACGCAGGTAGCCGTTGAGCAGCAGCCCGGAGACGGCCTCGTCCACCTCCGGCGTGCGGTCCGACAACTGCAGCACCTCGCCGCGCGAAGGGTTGCCCACCCGGTGCACCGCCAAGCGCGCCACCTTGGAATCGTCAAGCAACATGTGCCGTTACCCAAAATTGAATCGAAGCCGAATTATTCCAGGGCCGCCCGTATGCCGTCCAGGGTGTCGTCGGGCATGGCGGCCAGCGCCTGTAACAATCGCGCCGGATCAAACACCACCGCGTCGCCGTCGCGCTCGAACACCAGCAGCGGTTCGACCGCCTTGGCGCGCACGGCGCTGTCCTCGCACTGCCGATACGCCGCCTCCTCGCCGAGCAGCCGGATAATCTCCGTTTTTTGCGCGCCGCTGCAGTCGGCGAAGATCCGCTGCAAATAGACGATGCCCTGCAAGTGATCGCACTCGTGCTGGATAATATGCGCCTCCATGCCGTCGCTATCGCGCTCGAGCGTTGCGCCCTCCAGCGTCTGGTAGCGCACGCGCACGCGGCGATGGCGCTTGACCTTGCCGCGCAAGGGCCCGGCCACGCTCAGGCAGCCCTCGCCGTGCGCCGGGTAGTACGTCTCTTCGCCATAGCGCAGGATTTGCGGATTGATCATCAAGGTGGCGGTGGGGATGGTTTCGCCGGGATAGCGCAACGCCGCGGCGGCGCGCGTGGCCGGATCGTCGGTGCCGAGCAGCACAACCGCCACCGGTTCGTCGATGGCCACACACTGATTGCAGGCAATGCCGATGCCGCCGTTTTGCTGCTGTTCTTTTTGCAAAACGGCCAAATACGTCATGAGCGTGGCGGTCTGGCTCACGTCGGCCTGAGGAGGCGGCACCTGTAAAACCGGATCGCCGATTTGACGGATGGCCAAGGATGGCGTCTTCATGGGGGCACTCCTTCGTCACAAGGCGCCGCGCGAAAATCGCCGCCGAACGCCTGAAAATTAAATGCTAACATGACAGCATCGTCGTGCCTTTCCGCTTAGGCGGAACTTTGTCGGAACCGAGATGCTGGCTTATCAACTGACTGAAATTCTGCTCTTGATGCAGCAGATGTGCGTTTACCTGGTGATCGCCTATCTGTTGAGCAAAACCCCTCTGTTCGTCCCACTGGCCGCCGGTTCGTTCCGGCCGCCGCACAAGGTGATGTGCTATCTGGTGTTCTCCGCCTTTTGCATCATGGGCACCTACTTCGGCTTCCACATCAACGATTCGATCGCCAATACCCGCGCCACCGGCGCCGTGCTTGGCGGCATTCTCGGCGGACCGCTGGTGGGCTTCGCCGTCGGATTGACCGGCGGCGTGCATCGCTACACGCTCGGCGGCTTCTCCGCCTTCGCCTGCATGGTCTCCACCGTGGCCGAGGGGCTCCTGGGGGGCTTGGTGCACAGCTTTCTGATTCGCAGCGGACAGCGCGAACGACTGTTCAATCCCTGGGTGGTGGCCGCCACCGCCTTCTGCGCCGAAATCATGCAGATGGCCATCATCCTGCTGCTGGCGCATCCGTTCTCCGCCGCGCTCGACTTGGTCAAACACATCGCCCTGCCGATGATCACCGCCAACTCGGTCGGCGCCGGCATGTTCATGCGCATTCTGCTCGACCGTCGCGTGCTCATCGACAAATACTCCAGCAGCTTCTCCAGCAAGGCGCTGAAGATCGCCGCGCGCTGCGAGGGCGTGCTGCGCCAGGGCTTCAATCAAGAAAACAGCACGCGGGTGGCGCGCATCATTTACGAGGAACTGGGCGTGGGCGCGGTGGCGATCACCGACCGCGACAAGCTATTGGCCTTCATCGGCATCGGCGACGATCATCACCTGCCCGGCCAGCCGATCACCTCGCCCCATACGCACCGCGCCATTGCCGAGAACCGGGTGGTGTTCGCCGACGGCGACGAGGTGCCCTATCAATGTTCGATTTCCGCGCAATGCCGGCTGGGCTCGACCTTGGTGATTCCGCTGCGCGGCGAGAGCGAGCGCGTCATCGGCACCATCAAGCTGTACGAGCCGCGCAATAAGCTGATCTCCCGCATCAACCTGACCTTGGGCGAAGGCATTGCCCGCCTGCTGTCGACGCAGATCCTGACGGGCCGTTTCGACGCGCAGCACCAACTGCTGGCGCAAACCGAACTCAAGCTGCTGCATGCCCAGGTCAACCCGCACTTCCTGTTCAACGCGCTCAATACGTTGTCGGCGGTCATCCGGCGCGACCCCGAGCGCGCGCGCGAACTGGTGCAGCACCTGTCGACCTTTTTCCGCAAAAACCTCAAGCGCCAAACCGAGGAAGTGACGCTGGCCGACGAGATCGAGCACGTCAACGCCTATCTGCAGATCCAACAAGCCCGCTTCGGCGATCAACTCCAGGTCGATTTCGCCTTCGACGACGCCACGCTCGACACCTGCCTGCCGGCCTTCTCGCTGCAGCCGATCGTGGAAAACGCCGTCAAGCACGGCACCTCGCAACTGCTCGGCCCCGGCCGGCTGACCATCGGCTCGGCGATCGAGGACGGCGAACTGACCATCTGGGTCGAGGACAACGCCGGGCTCTACCAGCCGCGCGCCGCCAGCCACGACGGCCTGGGCATGAATCTGGTCGACCGGCGCATCAAGGCGCGTTTCGGCGAACGCTACGGCCTGGCGGTCGCTTGCGAAAGCGGCGTACGCACCCGGGTGGCGCTGCGGTTGCCCTTGCAGACGGAGAGCGTGACATGAACGTGCTGATCGTCGACGACGAACCCCTGGCGCGCGAGGAACTACGCGCGCGCTTGAGCACCGAGGCGGACATGACGATCATCGGCGAATGCGGCAACGCCATCGAGGCCATCGCCGCCATCCATCGTCAGAAGCCGGACGTGGTGTTTCTCGACATCCAGATGCCACGCATCAGCGGCCTGGAAATGCTCGGCATGCTCGATCCGGAACATACGCCGCACATCGTGTTCCTCACCGCCTACGAGGATTACGCGCTCAAGGCATTCGAGGAGAATGCCTTCGATTATCTGCTCAAGCCGGCCGAGCCCGCGCGGCTGGCCAAAACCCTGGAGCGGCTGCGCCGAACGCTCGGCGCGCGCCAGCCGCTATCGCAGTTGGCGCCCGGTCAGGCGCTCAGCTACGTCCCCTGCCAGGGCGCGGGACGGATTCTGCTGCTCAAACTGCCGGACATCGAATACGTCAGCTCGCGCGTCAGCGGCGTCTACGTGGTCGACCACGCCGGCAGCGAGCACTTCACCGAACTGACCTTGCGCACGCTGGAAGAAAAGTCGCCGCTGGTGCGCTGCCACCGCCAGTATCTGGTCAACCTCGATGCCGTGGCGGAAATCCGCCTGGGCGAAGGCGGCGCCGCCGACATCGTCGCCCGCAACGGCCATGTGATCCCGGTCAGCCGCCGCTTCCTCAAACCGCTCAAACAGCGGGTCGGCATCGCCGAGTAATTGGGCGCGGTCGTCCACCGCGGGAGAAACGGCAACACCTTGAAAGCGGGAGTGGGGACGCGTTACTCCCGCCGTTAAGGTTTTGCTTTGACTCCCGCCGTTGCTTTTTAACTTCCTTCCACCCCGACGTGCGCCGGCTGATTTTCGATAGCCGGCTGAGTTGGGCGTCGATGCCGGTCGATGCCCAGTCGTCGTGGTTATACCTGAAAAACGCCGCGCGCCTGCGCGAGGTGGCGGGATGCTTGGTGTTGACCGCCGATTACCCCCCTAACCTGGAGACGGGGAGCGCACGCTCCCCGAACCCGGTGTCACCGACTCCCTACTCCCCCCACCGCTTACTCCCCGATTCCGACCGCTCATCGGCTCCGGTTGCCGCTTGCCGACTCTTCACTACAGATAGGCGTGCCGCGTCGCTAGAGTGGCAAGTGGAATCATCCAGGGAGCTACATCATGAACCACGCCATTACTTTCGTTATTGCGACCCTGTGCATCCTTGCCATCTGCTACCGTTTCTACGGGGTGTTCTTCACGCGCAAGGTGCTCGGCTGCCATGACAGTCAACATACGCCGTCCCACGAGTTGGAAGACGGCAAGAACTACGTGCCGACCCGCAAGTGGGTCAATTTCGGTCAACACTTCGCGGCCATCGCCGCCGCCGGCCCGCTGGTCGGCCCGGTGCTCGCCGCCCAATTCGGTTATCTGCCCAGTTTCCTATGGCTGTTGATCGGCGCGGTCATCGGCGGCGCGGTGCACGACACCGTGGTGCTGTTCGCCTCGATGAAGCACCAGGGCAAGTCGCTGTCCGAGGTCGCCAAGGCCGAGCTCGGCCCGGTGGCCGGCTGGTGTACCGGCCTGGCCATGCTGTTCATCATCACCATTACCATGGCCGGCTTGTCGATGGTGGTGGTGCACGCGCTGGAACGTAACCCGTGGGGCACGTTCGCCGTGTTCATGACCATTCCGATCGCCATCTGCCTCGGTCTGTACGAGAAGTTCGTCGGCCCGAGCAAGCTCGCCACCTATCTCGGCATCGGCGCCATCCTGGCCAGCGTGCTGATCGGCCCGCATATCCAAGGCACCCTGCTCGGCGACTGGCTGACGCTGCACACCCAAACCGTGTCGCTGGCGCTGCCGATCTACGCTTTCTTCGCCACCGCCTTGCCGGTATGGATGCTGCTGACCCCGCGCGGCTATCTGTCGAGCTTCATGAAGATCGGCGTGTTCGGCGCGCTGGTCGTCGGCGTGGTGTTCATCAATCCGACCATCCAATTCCCGGCCTTGACCCAGTTCATCCATGGCGGCGGCCCGGTGATCAGCGGTCCGGTATGGCCGTTCATCTCGATTACCATCGCCTGCGGCGCCATCTCCGGCTTCCACGCCTTCATCGGTTCGGGCACCACGCCGAAGCTGGTGGATAATTGGAAGGACCTGCTGCCGGTCGGTTTCGGCGCCATGCTGGCCGAGTGCGTAGTCGGTGTGATGGCGCTCATCGCCGCCACTTCGTTGCACCCGGCCGACTATTTCGCCATCAACGCCACCCCGGCCGCCTTTAGCCACCTCGGCATGAACGTGGTCGACTTGCCGCGGCTGAGCAAGGAAATCGGCCTCGACCTGTACGGCCGCACCGGCGGCGCCGTGACGCTGGCGGTGGGCATGTCGTCCATCTTCACCCGCATCAGCTGGTTCACCAGCCTGGCGTCGTACTTCTTCCAGTTCGTGGTGATGTTCGAAGCGGTATTCATCCTGACCGCGGTCGACTCCGGCACCCGCGTGGCCCGCTATCTGATCCAAGACTTCGGCGGCGACTTCTACGCCCCGCTGAAGAACATCGACTGGCTGCCCGGCGCCATCGGCGCCAGCGTCCTGGCCTGCGCGCTGTGGGGTTATCTGCTGATGTCGGGCGACATCAACTCGGTGTGGGCGCTGTTCGGCGTCTCCAACCAGCTGATGGCCTCGATCGGCCTGATCATCGGCGCCACCATCATCCTGCGCCTGTCGCACAACCGTGGTTACATGCTGACTTGCCTGGTGCCGCTGGCCTACCTGTACGTGACCGTCAACTACGCCGGCTACTGGATGGTGGCGCACGTCTACCTGAACCCGGCCGCCAAGGGCTACAGCGTGTTCAATGCCGCCATCTCGATCATCATGCTGGTTCTGGGCTTGGTCATCCTGATCGCCGCGCTGGGCAAGTGGCGCCAACTGCTGGCCCGCGCGCCGCAGACGCGCCCGCTGCAAACCGCGCCGCGCGCAGCTTGAATCAAGCGTCTAAGCGCGACAACAGCCCGCCAGCGATCGGCGGGCTGTTTTTTGGCCCTCGCATTACTACGCATCGTTGCATGTAACGAAATCACCCCCTATACTGTTTCATGTAACGAGTAAGGAGTCAGAGGATGGCAGCAACACATGTCAACACGCGGGTGCAAAAGCACCGCGAAGTACTACGCAAGGCAGGGCTGCGGCCTGTTCAAATTTGGGTGCCGGACACCCGACGGCCCGACTTTGCCGAAGAATGCCGCCGACAGTCTCAATTAGTCGCTGAAGCAGATATGGCTGACACCGATATGCAGCACTTCATGGATGCTGCACTGGCTGACATCGACGGCTGGACGGAATGATGCGTGGCGAGCTAGTCACCGTCTCCATGCAAGGCGATTTCGGCAAGCCACGGCCGGCGTTAGTCATTCAGGCCGACCCTTTCATCGACCATGCAACGGTCACCGTGTTGCCGATAACCAGCACATTGGTTGCTGCACCGCTGTTGCGTGTGACGATACAGCCGAACAGCGACAACGGCCTGCACAAACCCTCGCAGGTGATGATCGACAAAATCATGACTGTGAAACGCGATAAGCTGGGCCCAACATTTGGGCGCCTGGATGCCCCTATATTGACCGAGATCGAACGTTGCCTGGCGGTCTTCCTCGGTATTGCCAAATAGCCTTTGGCGTCATGTCCATTGGCAAAAGGCCCGCCACATTCGACAGGCCTTTTGCAGTTCACAGCCTAGACAGCGGCAGCGGCAATCTGAATCACCTTGCCGTCCGGCACCAACTGGCGCGCCAGGCCGCCGCACGAGGTTTCGCGGTATTTGGCGTTCATGTCCTTGCCGGTTTCGTACATCGCGGCCACCACCTTGTCGAGCGACACCTTGGGCTTGCTCGCGCGGTGCAGCGCCATGCGCGTGGCATTGATCGCCTTGACCGCCGCGATGGCGTTGCGCTCGATGCAGGGAATTTGCACCTGGCCGCCGACCGGGTCGCAGGTCAGGCCAAGGTTGTGTTCCATGGCGATTTCCGCCGCCATGCATACCTGCTCGGGGCTGCCGCCCATCAGCTCGGTCAAGCCGGCGGCCGCCATCGAGCAGGCCACGCCGATCTCGCCTTGGCAACCGACCTCGGCGCCGGAAATCGACGCGTTGAGTTTGAACAGGCAACCGATGGCGCCCGAAGACAGGAAGAAGCGCAGTACGCCCTCCTCGTCCAGCGGTTTGATGAAATGGTCGTAGTAAGCCAGCACCGCCGGCACCACGCCACAGGCGCCGTTGGTCGGCGCCGTCACCACGCGGCCGCCGGCGGCGTTTTCCTCCGCCATGGCCATCGCGTACATATTGACCCAATCGAGCACGCTCATCGGATCGTTGGCCAGATTGAGGCTGCTGCCCAGCATGCGGTGCAAGGCGCTGGCGCGACGGGGGATGTGCATCGGCCCCGGCAGGTTGCCCTCGGTGCGCATGCCGCGCTCCATGCTGTCCCGCATCACTTGCCACACTTGGCGGAAATGCGCGCGCACCGCGTCGTCGCTGCGCGTGGCCAGTTCGTTTTGCATCACCAGCGCCGCCACAGACAGTCCGCTGGCGTTGCACATGTCGACCAGCTCCTGCGCGTTGACGAAGTGGTACGGCACCTCGACGCTGCTGCACAGGCTTTGATTAAAGTGCTCGGCTTCGACGATGAAGCCGCCGCCGATCGAGTAATAGGTCTTGGTGAGCAGCGGCGTGTCGCCGGCAAAGGCGTGGATCTGCAGGCCGTTTTCATGCAGCGGCAGATTGTCGGCGATGAAATCCAGCGCGAAGGCCACCGAATGGCGTTCCGGCCCCAGCGCGAGCCGGCCGCTCTGAGCCACGTCGGCGGTGACGCGCGCGATGCTGTCGATATCGACGTTCTCCGGCAGGCTGCCGGTCAGGCCCATGATGATGGCGCTGTCGGTGCAGTGCCCCGGGCCCGTCAATGCCAGCGAGCCGTAGCATTCGACCCGCAGCCGCGTCGTATCGTTGAAATGGCCGGCGGCGCGCAATGCGGCCAGAAATTCGTAGCCGGCCTTCATGGGGCCGACGGTATGGGAGCTAGAGGGACCGACGCCGATCTTATAGATATCTACCATGCTGAACATGATGGTTTCCCTGTGAACGAGAGGCGCTCGCGCGCGCCAGCGAGTGGCGAGAAATCTTCACGCGAAGCTTGCGCGCCATTCTAGCGACCCCGTTCCAAAACGAATGCAAAATTCAGGACGTCATTTGACGGTCATCAAACGGCGGGATTCAGATAGCGAAAACGAAAAACACATATAAATTCGCCACTTAGTAAGCATGAGGCTATGCGGAAAACGCATGGAAACGCCCATCTGTTGCATTAACGCCGCCCTTTAAGTTCGAAATCGAATAAAAACGAAACACAAACCCCGTATTTCTGGCAAAATCGCCGGAAATTAGCCGGCGCGCCCTGTCGCAGCGCACAAAAATCTGTCGCAAATCCGCACATCGATGCGACCGGCCAATTCGAATTCAAACGGCGGCACAGCCATGTAGGGCGGATAAAAGCGTTGGTTGCGTTTCACATAAAAAACACTTTTTAATCAGCCATCTACACAAAAACGCCGTGCACCTCACCTAACGGAACTGCTGTCACGCTCCCGGCAAAAAATGCCACCCGCGTTGCAGATAGTTGACCCACATCAAACACAATGTTCGTTTGCGAATCTATATTTGGTTCGTAAGACAACATTTGTTTCGATTTCGAAATTGGAGGCGGTAATGGAAGCCATGACTCGCAACGCGATTGACGCCGACCCTTGGCGCGGTTTTGCCAGTGGTAACTGGCAGACGTCGGTCGATGTACGCAACTTCATTCAGCTGAACTACACCCCGTTTGAGGGTAAGGCAGACTTTCTGGCCCCAGCCACCGAGCGGACCAAGCAACTGTGGGACAAGCTGGGCGAGCTGCTGAAGGAAGAACGCGCGCGTGGCGTGCTCGACGTTTCCGCCGACCGCGCCTCCAGCATCATCGCGCACGACGCCGGTTATATCGATGAAAAGAATGAACTGATCGTCGGCCTGCAAACCGACGCCCCGCTCAAGCGCGCCATCATGCCGAACGGCGGCCTGCGCATGGTCGAAAACGGTCTGGAAGCGTTCGGTTTCCACATCGATCCGGTCGTCAAGGATATCTGGACCCATTACCGCAAGAGCCACAACCAAGGCGTATTCGACGTATACAGCCCGGACATCCTGGCTGCGCGTAAGTCCGGCGTCATCACCGGCCTGCCGGATGCCTACGGCCGTGGCCGTATCATCGGCGACTATCGCCGTGTGGCGCTCTACGGTGTCGACTTCCTCAAGAGCGACCGTCTGCGTCAGTACAAAGAACTCAACGACGTCGTCTTCAATGACGACGTGATCCGTCAGCGCGAAGAGCTGTCGGAACAATTCCGCGCCCTGGAAGAACTGAAGGAAATGGGCGCCAAGTACGGTTGTGACCTGGCCCGCCCGGCCGCCAACGCCCGCGAAGCCATCCAATGGGTGTACTTCGGTTACCTGGCCGCGGTGAAGGAACAAAACGGCGCCGCCATGTCGTTCGGCCGCACCTCCAGCTTCCTCGACGTTTACATCCAACGCGACATCGACGCCGGCGTGCTGAGCGAAGGCGAAGCGCAAGAGATGATCGACGACCTGGTGATCAAGCTGCGCATCGTGCGCTTCCTGCGCACCCCGGAATACGATCAACTGTTCTCCGGCGACCCGACCTGGGTGACCGAGAGCATCGGCGGCATGGGCGAAGACGGCCGCACGCTGGTGACCAAGTCGAGCTTCCGTTTCCTGAACACCCTGTACAACCTGGGCCCGGCACCGGAACCGAACCTGACCGTATTGTGGTCGACCGAGCTGCCGCAAGGCTTCAAGGACTTCTGCGCCAAGGTTTCGATCGACACCAGCTCGATCCAGTATGAAAACGACGACCTGATGCGCCCGCACTGGGGTGACGACTACGGCATCGCCTGCTGTGTCTCCGCCATGCGCATCGGCAAGCAAATGCAGTTCTTCGGCGCTCGCGCCAACTTGGCCAAGGCCATGCTGTACGCGATCAACGGCGGCGTGGACGAAAAGTCCGGCGCGACCGTGGCGCGCGGCTTCGAGCCGATCAAGGGCGACGTGCTCAACTACGACGAAGTGATGGCCCGTCTGGACAAGATGATGGATTGGCTGGCCGCCACCTACGTCAAGGCGTTGAACTGCATCCACTACATGCACGACAAGTACGCCTACGAACGCATCGAAATGGCGTTGCACGACCGCGACATCCTGCGCACCATGGCTTGCGGCATCGCCGGCCTGTCGGTAGCCGCCGACTCGCTGTCCGCCATCAAGTACGCCAAGGTACACGTGATCCGCAATGAAGAAGGCCTGGCCGTCGATTACAAGATCGAAGGCGAATATCCGGCCTACGGTAACAACGACGACCGCGCAGACAGCATCGCGGTGTGGCTGACCGAAACCTTCATGAACAAGATCAAGGCGCAGCCGTACTTCTATCGCAACGCGATGCCGACGCAATCGGTGCTGACCATCACCTCCAACGTGGTCTACGGCAAGAAGACCGGCAACACCCCGTGCGGCCGTCGCGCCGGCGAACCGTTCGCCCCGGGTGCCAACCCGATGAACGGCCGCGACGTGAAGGGCTTCGTCGCCGCGGGCGCCTCGGTGGCCAAGCTGCCGTACGACGCCGCGCTGGACGGCATCAGCTGGACCGCCTCGGCCACGCCGGACGCGCTGGGTCATACCGCGGAAGAACGTATCGCCAACCTGGCCAACTGCCTGGACGGCTTCGCCGCCGCCAATGGCTTCCACGTCAACGTCAACGTGTTCAACCGCGAAACGCTGGTCGACGCCATGGAACATCCGGAGCTGTACCCGCAGCTGACCATCCGTGTGTCGGGCTACGCGGTGAACTTCGTCAAGTTGTCGCGCGAACAGCAATTGGATGTGATCAACCGCACATTCCACGCTAAGATGTAATTATCAAGCAAGTGACCGGCCGGGGCGTTGCGCCCCGGCTTTTTTGACCTCGGAACCTGCCCCATGAACACGTCTTCCGCCACGCAGCCTCTCGGCTATTTGCATTCGACCGAAAGCGGTGCGGGTGTCGATGGACCGGGCATGCGTTTCGTCTTTTTTATGTCCGGTTGCCAATTCCGCTGCCTATACTGCCACAACCCCGATACCTGGAAGCTGCACAATGGGCGCCAAGTGACCGTGGAGCAGGCCGTGGCCGATGTGGCCCGGTACGCCAAATTCCTTAAGTTCGCCGGCGGTGTCACCGTCTCCGGCGGCGAGCCATTGATGCAGGCCGAGTTCGTCGGCGCGCTATTTGCGGCCATCAAGCAACAGTACGGCCTGCACACCGCGTTGGACACCCAAGGGTTCCTGCACGAAAACATCGATGACGCCTGGCTCGACAACGTCGACCTGGTGCTGCTGGACATCAAGCACAGGGACCCCGAGCGCTACCTGGCGCTGACCGGCCAACCGTTGCAGCCGACGCTGGATTTCGCCCGCCGCCTGCAGCGGCTGGGCAAGAAAATGTGGATCCGCTACGTACTGGTGCCGGGTCTGACCGACGGCGACGCCGATATCGAACGGCTGGCCGATTTCGTCGCCGACCTCGGCCCGACGGTCGAGCGGGTGGAAGTGCTGCCCTTCCATCAGCTGGGCGCGGACAAATGGACACAGCTCGGCATGGACTACGCGCTTGCCGATACCCCGGTGCCGACCGCCGAACAGGTGGCGCGCGCCCATGCGATTTTTGCGGCGCGGGGACTGAAAGTCACCTGAACCGAACATTGCTTCCCATCTGACTTCAACGCTTCAAGGTACGTAACATGACGACGGCTACTCCTCTGATTCTGGTCATCAACTGCGGCAGCTCATCGCTGAAGTTCTCCCTGCAACCGGTCAACGCCATCGACCCGATCCTGTCCGGCCTGGCCGAATGCCTGGGTCTGGAAGACTCGCGCATCATCATCAAAGACAGCGAAGGCAACAAAACCACGCAAACCCTGAATGGCGGCCGCCACGCCGAAGCCATGGAAGTGCTGACGCGCGACCTGGCCGAGCGCGGCCTGTTGGACAAGGTTGCCGCCGTCGGCCACCGCATCGTGCATGGCGGCGAACGCTTCACCGCCTCGGCCGTGGTCACCGACGAAGTGATGGCCGGCATCGAGGAATGCTGTGAACTGGCGCCGCTGCACAACCCGGGTCACCTGGTCGGCATCCGCGCGGCGCAAAAGGCCTTCCCGGCGCTCAAGCAAATCGTGGTGTTCGACACCGCCTTCCACCAGACCATGAAGCCGGCCGTGTATCGCTACGCCGTGCCGAAGCGCTTCTACACCGACTACCACGTGCGCCGCTACGGCATGCACGGCACCAGCTGCCGCTACGTCACCGGCGAAGCCATCCGCGTGCTGGACCTGGACCCGGCCGAACACGGCATCGTCATTTGCCACCTGGGTAACGGCGCCTCGGCCACCGCGGTCAAGAACGGCCAGTGCGTCGACACCACGATGGGCATGACGCCGCTGGAAGGGCTGATCATGGGCACGCGCTCGGGCGACATCGACCCGGCCGCCGTCACCTACATCGCCCGCCGCGAAAAGCTGGACCTCGACGGCATCGACCACCTGCTGAACAAGCAAAGCGGCCTGTTGGGCATCTCCGGTGTGTCGAGCGACTGCCGCGCGCTGGAAGAAGCCGCCGGCAACGGTCACGAAGACGCCAAGCTCGCGCTCGACATGTTCGCCCACCGCCTGGCGCGCCTGGTAGGCGGTCTCGCCACCTCGCTCGACCGTCTGGACGCCATCGTCTTCACCGGCGGCATCGGCGAAAACTCCGCCCTGCTGCGCGGCAAGACGCTGGAACACCTGCGCATCTTCGGCTTCAAGCTCGACGCCGCCGCCAACGCCGCCGCAGTACGCGGCAAGGCCGGCGTGATCACCGCGCCGAATAGCCCCATCGCCGTGGTGATCAACACCAACGAAGAGTGCATGATCGCGCGCGACACCGCCGAACTCGCCGGCATCAGCGCCTAAGCGCCGCTACGCGGCAAACGAAAAGCCGAGGCGCGCCTCGGCTTTTTTTATGAAATCGCGTACCGCCAGTTACTAGAAATCGAGCTGTTCCAGGCTAATGCCCAGCGCAGCGGCAATCTTTACCCGGCTCACTTTGCGCAATCTGCCGCCAGCCTCTTGCTGCGCAAAAGCCGACTGTGAAATACCGAGGCGGGCGGCGACTTCGGTTTGCGTCAATCCAAGATGCTCTCGCCACGCGCGCACCGGCGTCCACGCGTTGTTGACGACCAAACCCACAACCTCATTTGGAATCAGACTTTCCGCCTTGCCGGTCAGCTGCAGGTATTCCTCATAGGGCAATACAACATATTCGATACTGCCGTCCAGACGGTTAATGGTTTGGATGTTAGTAGGTGCGTTCATCGCGTTTCTTTACCTCCTGAATCTCTATGATTCTGAGCCGACCGTCCCAATCGAATAGCACTCGGTAATGACCAACTCTCAACCGGTAGCCAAAAGGATGCCCAGTTAGAGCCTTGATATTTCGGCATTCCGGCATATTGGCAAGGTCCGATACGGCTTCAAAGACATCTCGTTGAGCCGGCTTATCAAGCTTGCGCAGTTGCCTTGCTGCCTTGGGAGTCCAGTGGATTGAATTCATATCACTATAAGGCAAATATAAGCAAAAACTCCAGAAAAACTTATATTAACAGCGAATTTCTCAGGGGTTTATCGGAAAAATTCGATAAGAAGTAGGCTAACGAACAAGCGAACTGGCAGCGTATCATCCTGCCCCGCAAGCATCCAGGTTTCATGGCTGGGCGGCCATCAGGATCGAAATTTCGTGCTATGCGAACATGGTGAAATACCCTGACCGTGCAGGTTAGACGCTGGTGGCAACCAGTCTTAGGCTGGAGGTTCCTAAATCTAATACTGAGCCCCAACGGCCAGGTTCATCCTGGCCGTGACGTTGTGTCGCCGGGGGCTGCGAGGTGTTTCCGTAATGAAGCCGGGGCATGCCCCGGCTTTTTAACCACAAATTCATGAAAAGAACAAAAATGAAGCACCTAACACAGGCCGAGCGAAAGCTCATTCTCTATCAGCTTGCCGAATCGACAGAACGCGCTTGCGCGGCAATCGATGATGCAGTGGCGTACGTCTATGCGTCAGAGCTGCGTATCGTTGCTCTGACACAAACGGAATCGTTAAGCGGCATAACCACAGACCAGAAGCGTATGCACCGGTCTGTCGTGCTAGATGCAGCAGACTAACCAATCCCCCCAACCTTCATGCCTCACCCCCCGCGCAAGCTCTCCAGCGTGCGGCGCTGCTGACCATCGGCGGTGAAGTTATCCGGCGACAGCCAGGCCTCCAAGGCGGCGCGGGCCTCTGGCCATTCGCGGTCGAGCAGGCTGAACCAGGCGGTGTCGCGGTTGAGCCCCCAATTGACCCGCGCCTGGCGGAACACGCCCTCGAAGGTGAAGCCGAGCCGAACGGCGGCGCGCATCGAGGCGGCGTTGAGCTGGTTGCACTTCCATTCGTAGCGGCGGTAGCCCCACTCGAACGCCTGGCGCATCATCAGGTACATCGCCTCGGTGGCGACCGGGGTGCGTTTCATCCGCGGCGAGAAATGCAGCCAGCCGACCTCGATCGCGCCGTCTTGCGGGTTGATGCGCAAATAGGAGGCGGTACCGACCACCTCGTTGCTGGCCTGCTCGACGATGGCAAAGCGCAGCGGGTCGCGCGAATCGGCGAAGGCGGCGAGCCAGGCGTCCCATGCGGCATCGTCTTGCGGCGGCGGCGCCAGGTAGGCCCAGCCGTCTCGGTCGGGCTCGAGCGCGGCGCGCAGTCCGGCGCCATGGCGTGCCAGATCGAACGCCTCCACGCGGCACAGCCGCCCCGCCAGCGCCACACGCTCGGGCATCCTGGCGCCGGCCCAGCTCACCTCTTCGCCCAGCGGACGCCCCAAATGATCGTATTTCATGCTCAGCCCTCGCAACCGCAGACGATCTGCTGCCCCGCGGCGGCCGTGGTGGCATAGCCGTCGCGCTTCCACCAATCGATGCCGCCCATGAGCTCCTTGACCTGGAAACCCAACTCGGCCAGCTTGAGCGCGGTACGGGTCGACCCGTTGCAGCCGATGCCGTCGCAGAACGCCACCAACAGTTGGTCCTTGGGCAGATGAGCGGTGCTGGCCGCCGTGATCGTCCGGTGCGGCAGGTTGATGGCGCCGGGGATGGTTTCGCGCGCATATGCATCGGAGGAGCGTCCGTCGACCAAAATCAACGCTTCGCCACGCTGCAACGACTCGTACACATCCCAGCTATCGGTTTCCCACGCCAGCTTTGCCTGATAGAACGCGACTTGATCCATCGTTGCTCCCATGTCATTGGTTGGTTTCAGGATTCATGATATAAACCTTGAAGGCTTGGTGAAAGAGCCACGATTCTCAACAAACAGGGAACCACTTTGCAAAGCGCATGGATCGGCGACGCGCTGGCGGCGGCACTGGCGCGCGACAGCAAGGAAGGCCTGGCGCGCCAGTTGACGCGCCAGCTCAGACAATGGATCGGCGAAGGCCGGCTTGCGGCGGAAACCCGGCTGCCGGCCAGCCGCGACTTGGCGCGCCAGCTGGCCATCGGCCGCAACACCGTGATCGACGCCTACGAGCAACTGCTGGCCGAGGGCTACCTGGAGACGCGCCACGGCTCGGGCACCTATGTCTGCGCGCTGTTCAAGCGTCAAACGCCGGCGGCGCCGGAACCGATGGCGGCGCTCGGCTTATCCGGCCGCGGGGGCGAACTCTCGGCACTGACGCGGCGTGACGACGACTACAACGGCGCCTTTGTCCCCTGCATCCCGGAGATCCGCGATTTTCCGCACCGGCAATGGCAGCAGCTGCTGGCTCGGCACCAGCGCCAGGCCCGGCTGCTCGACTTCAACTACCAGGCCGGCGGCGGCTTGCCGGCGCTGCGCCAGGCGCTGGCCGACTATCTGCGCATGGCGCGCGCGGTGCGTTGCCATCCGGACCAGATTCTCATCACCCAGGGCACCCAGCATTCGCTGACGCTGTGCGCACTATTATTGGCCGATCCGGGCGACGCGGCGTGGATGGAGGAGCCGGGCTATCTCGGCGCGCGCGTGGCGATGCAGATGGCGGGCTTGCGCACGGTGCCGGCGCCGATTGACGAACAGGGGCTGAACCCGGCGCAAGTGGCCGACCCGACGCCTCCGCGGCTGATCTACGCGACGCCGTCATACCAATACCCGCTCGGCGTGACCATGCCGCTGGCGCGGCGGCTCGCGCTGATCGAATACGCGCGCCAAGCCAACGCCTGGATCATCGAGGACGATTACGACAGCGAATTCCGCTATAACTCGCAACCGCTGCCCGCGCTGCAAGGACTATCGGAAGACGCGCGGGTGATTTACTTGGGCACGCTGAGCAAAGTGATGTATCCGGGTTTACGCACCGGCTACATCGTGGTGCCCGAGGGGTTGGTGGATGACTTTCGCGCCGCCAATGCCCGCCTCCATCCGGAGGGGCATTATCCGCTGCAATCGGCGTTGGCCGAATTCATCGGCAACGGCCAATTCGCGCGCCACATCCGCCGCATGCGCGATCTGTATCAGGAACGGCAACACTGCCTGCGGGCGGCGCTGGTCCACACCGAGGCAAGCGAATGGACGTGGTCGTCCGGTCACGCCGGCATGCATGTGCTGGCGACGCTGCCGCCACGGCTAGACGAGACGCGGCTAAGCCAGCAGGCGGCAAAAGAAGGCATCTGGCTCTCGACGCTCGGCAAACATTACCAAGCCCCCCCGGACCGCCAGGGGCTGGTGATCGGCTATGCCGGCGTAGCCGAGGCCGACATCGTGCGCGGCGTGCGGGTCATGGACCGCCTGGCGCGCGCGCAACACTAGTCAGTAGAGTGCACTCGCCGAAGGCAGTGCACCGCCCGTCTTATGACGACACGCCCTAGTCCTCGCTCTGGGCGAACCGTTTCAGATTCTCGCCCGCCATGCGGTAGCGCACCCACTCGTCCTGCGGCACGGCGCCGATGGCGCGGTAGAAGCGGATCGCCGGCTCGTTCCAGTCAAGCACGCTCCATTCGAAGCGCCCGCAGCCTTGCGACACCGCCAGCTGCGCCAGATAGCGCAGCACTTGCTTGCCCGCACCATGGCCGCGATGCGCCGGCGAGATGTATAGGTCCTCCAGATACAACCCCTTACGCCCCAGCCACGTGGAATAGCTGTAGAAGTACACGGCAAAACCGATGTGAATGCCGTCGGCATCGACGATCAATGCCCGGGCCGGCCCGTCATGGGCAAAGAGATTGCGCGCGATGTCGGCTTCGCTGGCGATCACCTCATGCTCGGCCTTTTCGTAAATGGCCAGCTCACGGATAAATCCAAGAATCAGCGCGGCGTCGTCGACGGTGGCGGGTCGGATGGTCACGGACATGATGCCTCCTTTCATTGGCAAAGGATTACAACATCATATTACATGTAAAACTTCAGGATCGTGGTTGTCCATCCCACGGTCGCGGATCGCGCAACCATTTCATCATTAATTGCCATGAGCGCTCATAGCCATTGTGCGGCAACTTGCAGCCGCTGCAGTCCTTGCGCGCCGTGCCGTGCTGATCGTGATAGATCCGGTACGGCCCAGGGCACTGCAGCAACACCAGCGGACAATAGCAGAACAAACAATTGAATTCATTTTTCACGCCCTGATGGCAAGGCAAGTATTCGCATTGCACATGCGTGAATCCCATGTAATGGGTGGTGCTGTGGGGGGAAACGGGGTGGGCCATGGTTCGTGCCGTTCACGGAGTCGAATGGCGGATTCTAGCCCCGCCGGTCGCTGGCCGGCGGGACGATTTGGCCAAGGTTTGATCTGGGTCGCCCGAGCGGGGAAGCCGATAGGATGCGCATGGCATTTGCGGCTATAAATCAAATTGAACTGACCTTAGCCGAAATACCATGTCCTGCGCGATAGACTGTCTCGAGCCTGGGCGTCTGCAAGCCGATCTTTGGCAAGCGACGTATTCGCTGGTCGGCGCCGACTATGTGCGCGCGGTGGCCGTCTGGCTCGCTGAGCATTTGGCCACGCAACAAGTTCTGATCACACGCGCCATCGATAGCCCGGCCACCCGTGCTCGCATCGTCTCGTCAGTGCCGGAAGACGCCTGCGCCAACAACAGCATCGTCCTGGCAGGCCGCCCCTGCGAGGTGGTATACCAAAAGCACCGGCCGATGGCGCAGGCGTCGGACTTGCCCTCGGCCTTTCCGTTGCTGCGCGATCTATGCTGCGACAGCTTCTACGGTTATCCGCTGCTGAACGCCCAAGGCCAATGCACCGGCCACGTGGCGCTGTTCTTTCGCGACAGCACCGCCTTGCCCGCCTGGTTCGATGCCTGGTTCGCGCCGGTGGCGGCGCGCCTTGACGCCGAACTGTGCCGATTGGAAGAACAATCGCGACTCGATGCCGCAGAGCACCAGCTTGCGTTGTATAACCGCGTGCTTCGGCTGACCACGCAACATGCGCCGCTGAAACAGGTGCTCGATACGTTGCTGGCCGGCATCGAATCCATCTGGCCGGGCGCGCTGTGCTCGATCATGGCGCCGGATGGCAACGGCAGCCGGCTGCGCCTGCTATCGGCGCCCAGCCTGCCGAGCGAGTATTTGTCCGCCATCGACGACGTGGCCATCGGCCCCGACAACGGCGCCTGCGGCGCGGCGGCCTTCAGCCGGCAGCGGGTGATCATCACCGATACGCTGACACACCCCTCTTGGGTGGCGCTGCGTGAGCTGACAGCCCGCTTTGGGCTCTCCAGCTGCTGGTCGCAACCGATTCTGAACGGCGAACAGGTGCTGGGCGTGTTCGCCATCTATCACCACGCGCCTTGCGTGCCCGGCGCGGACGACTTCGCCATGATCGACCGGGTCTCGGATCTGGCCTGTCAGGTGTTGTTGCACCATGAGGCCATGGAGGCGCTAAGACTGAAGAGCGAACATTACCAGTTGCTGCTGCGTCATGGCGCGGACGGCACCGTGGTGCTCGACCGCGCCGGCCGCTTCCTGGAAATCAGCGAAGGATTTCTCAAACAGATCGGTGCGACGGACGTCGATGCCGTCATGCGCACGCACATCGGCGATTGGGTCGCCAACCTGGAGCAGTCCGACATCGTCAAAATTCTGCACGGCCATCGTGGCCAGCCGTTGATTTTTCAAACCGCCATGCGACACGTGGACGGCTCGCTGTGGGATGCGGAAATCACCTCCACCGAGGTGGAGATCGATGGCCAAGCGCTGATCTGGGCTTCGGCGCGCGACATTACCGAGCGCAAGCAGCTGGAAGCCGCGCTTTTGCGCGAAGCCCGGCTAGACAGTCTGACCGGCATCGCCAACCGCGGCAATTTCCTGCAAGCGCTTGCCAAGGAGCTGACGCGCGCACGGCGCTATCCGGCCCCCTTGGCAGTACTGATGCTGGATCTGGACCATTTCAAGGGCATCAACGACCGCTACGGCCATTCCACCGGCGACGACGTGCTGCGCACGCTGTGCCGCGAATCGGCGCCGCTGTTGCGTAAGGAGGATCTGATGGGCCGGCTCGGCGGCGAGGAATTCGCCGTCATGTTGCCGCAAACGACGCTGGCGGAGGCAGGGGAAGTCGCGCAGCGGCTGTTGCTGCGCATTCTGGATATGGCGGTGCCGGTGGCGGACCACCATCATGCCATCCACTTTTCCTGCTCGATCGGCGTCGCTGCGCTCACCCCGAACGACAAGGATGGCGAAGCATTGCTGATGCGGGCCGATAAGGCGTTGTACCAGGCGAAAGCCGCGGGCCGCGGCTGCGTCAGAGCGGGCTAGCGCGGCGCGGTAATTATGCCATAGTGATAGTAAGTCACTATGTAGGAGGTAAATTTTTTTCATTTCCGCTTTGCCAAGGCGGAATCTACGGTAAGGATGCCGGGCTCCGTCCGGCCGTTTTACTTCTTTAAGGAGCGCTATAGCATGCAACTCAAAGGATCCAAAACCGAGAAGCATCTGAAAGACGCTTTCGCCGGTGAATCGCAAGCCAACCGCCGCTATCTGTACTTCGCCAACAAAGCCGACGTGGAGGGCTACGCCGACGTGGCTGCTCTGTTCCGCTCGACGGCCGAGGGCGAAACCGGCCATGCCCATGGCCACTTGGAATATCTGGAAAAATGTGGCGACCCGGCCACAGGGTTGCCGTTTGGCAGCACTCAGGACAATCTGGCAAGCGCGGTCGCCGGAGAAACCCACGAATACACCGATATGTATCCCGGCATGGCCAAGGATGCCCGTGCCGAAGGCTTCGACGAAATCGCCGACTGGTTTGAAACGTTGGCCAAGGCCGAACGTTCCCACGCCAATCGCTACGCCAAGGCGTTGGCCGAACTGTAACGGAGTGCCGGCCCGCACGTGCGGGCCGGCTGTTCTTTTTTTCGTGCAGGAGTCGAGTTATGGCCGACCACCGAGAAGGCAACCTCGAAGCCCCAACCCGTCATCCCATCGACTGGCGAAACCCGGAATTTTACGATGAGAGCGCGCTGAACCAGGAAATGGCGCGCGTGTTCGAAATCTGTCACGGCTGCCGGCGTTGCGTCAGCCTTTGCCAGTCCTTCCCTACCCTGTTCGATCTGGTCGACGCCTCCCCCACGCTGGAGGTGGATGGTGTCGACAAGGCGGATTACGCCAAGGTGGTCGAGCACTGTTATCTGTGCGATCTGTGCTACATGACCAAGTGTCCGTATGTGCCGCCGCACGCGTGGAACCTCGATTTTCCACATCTGATGCTGCGCGCCAAAGCCGTGCGTCACCGCCAAGGCAAGAGCAAGCTGCGCGACCGGATCTTGACCAGCACCGATGCCGTCGGCCGCTTTTGCGGCATTCCGATCGTCGCCCCCGCAATCAACGCCGTGAATCAGGTTCGGCCGATGCGCACCCTGCTACAGCACGCCGCCGGTATCCACCGCGACGCCTGGCTGCCGGCATTCACCAGCAACCCCATGCGGCGGCGCCTGCCGCATCTACCGGCCGATACGCCCGCCTCGCCCGCCGGGAGCACCACCGGCAAGGTGGCATTGTTCGCCACCTGCTACATGAATCGCAACGAGCCCGGCCCAGGCGAGGATCTGCTGGCGGTGTTCGCGCATAACGGCATCGCCGTCACCTTGACCGAGAAAGAACGCTGCTGTGGCATGCCCAAGCTGGAGCTGGGCGACTTCGACACGGTGCGCGCCAACAAGGAGGTAAACATTCCGATCCTGGCCAAGCTGGTCGACGCCGGTTGGGACCTGACCGCGCTGGTTCCTTCCTGTGTGCTGATGTTCAAGCAGGAGCTGCCACTGCTGTTTCCGGACGACCCGGATGTGCAAAAAGTGAAAAACGCCTTTTATGATCCGTTCGAATATCTGATGCTGCGGCATCGCGAGGGCATGCTCAACACGGATTTCCGCCAGCCATTGGGCAAGGTGGTCTTGCACGCGGCCTGTCATCAGCGTGTGCAGAACATCGGTCCCAAAACGCGCGAGTGCCTGTCGCTGATCCCCGGCACGCAAGTGGAGAGCGTCGAACGCTGCTCTGGCCACGACGGCACTTACGCGGTCAAGGCCGAATACCACGCCTTTGCCGCCAAAATCGCCAAACCGGTGGTCAATGCCGTCACCCAGGCCGCGCCGGACCATTTCGGCTCGGATTGCGCCATGGCCGGGCATCATATTGCCCACGTGCATGGCGGTGTAGACGCCGAGCATCCGATCACCCTGCTGCGTCAGGCATATGGCATTTAGGAGGACGCATGCTGACCCATGAACAACTGTTTTCCCTTGAGCAATACGCGCGCATCCGACCGGAATTCCGCGCCCGGGTGATTGCACACAAAAAGGAGCGACGCCTGCCCTTGGGCGAACACGCCGCGCTGTATTTCGAGGATACGCTGACCATGCAGTACCAGATCCAGGAAATGCTGCGCCTGGAGCGGATGTTCGAACCCGAGCTGATCCAACAGGAACTGGATGTGTACAACCCGCTGATTCCGGATGGCAGCAACTGGAAAGCCACGTTCATGCTGGAATATCCGGACGCGGAGGCGCGCAAGGCGGCGCTGGCGCGACTCACGGGCATCGAGACCCATGTCTGGCTGCAAGTCGGCGATCACCCCAAGATCCGGCCGGTCGCCAATGAGGACCTCGACCGCACCACCGGCGACAAAACCTCGGCGGTGCATTTCCTACGGTTTGAACTGACCCCGGCAATGGTGGCGGCCGCAAAAAGCGGCGCCACGCTTTGCGCCGGCATCGATCACCCGCATTACCAAGCCAAGACCGAGGCGGCGCCGGCGGTGCGCGTCTCATTGGCCGGCGATCTGCGCTAACGCGGATCTTGCCGGCCAAGCAGCGCCATGCCATCTTATGACGTCGTCACAACGTCAGAGAAAACATGAAGACTGTCACCGATATTGTGCTGTTTCAACGGCACCAAGGCGAAGAAACCGCGTTTGTCGCAGCGGATGACCGGCGCATTGAAGGCGAATGCCGACAGCAGGTGGTCAATCATTACACCGACCCCAGCGGACAATTTCACGCCGGACTCTGGCGCGGCGGCATCGGCCGTTGGCGCGTCAAATACACGGAACACGAGTTTTGCACCTTGCTGGAAGGCCATGTCCGACTTAGCGATCGGCACGGTCAGACCGTCGACCTGCGTCCGGGCGATCATTTCGTCATTCCGGCCGGCTTTGAAGGCGAATGGCAGGTGCTCGCACCGGCCTGCAAGACTTACGCACTATTCGAAAAGACCAAAGAATAATCTTCCAGGAAACGTGAGTTGTATGGCATAGAATAGGCTTTCGGCCCATAATGACCTTACCTGGAATGATCCGGTGCGGGGATGGGGAGTCAAGCCATGCGGTCTGCGGTGCGGTGCCTGTTGGGCGGTTTGCTGGCCATCGGCGCGGCCGCGGCGCCTGGCGCGGACAACACGATCCATGTTGCGTTCGGCGAGTCGCTTGAGCCGTATGTGATGGTCGACAGCAACAGCGGCATCGAGGTTGATATTATTCGCGCCGCGTTCGCCGCGCGTGGTCTCGCGATGGCACCGCAGTACGTGTCACAGCCCAGGCTCGCAACCGCGCTTGAGCATGCCGACATCGAGGCCGTGGCCACCCTCGGCCGCCAGTCCGGTGTTCGCGCCTATTATTCGAACACTTATATCGCCTACGAAGATGTGGCCATCACGTTGAAAAGCCGGCAAATCCGGCTAACTCAGATTTCAGATCTGAACCAATACAGCGTGCTGGCATTTCCGCGCGCCACGCTCTACCTGGGCACGGAATTTCGCACCATGGCGAGCAACAACCCACGTTATGCCGAGACGGCGGATCAGCTGAATCAAAACCGCCTACTCTATCGCGACGGCATCGATGTCGTCGTTGCCGACCGGCGCATCTTTCAATGGATGGACCGCAAGCAGGAGCTGCAATTTCATGAGCAAGCCCAGCCCGTGGACATCTATCACTTGTTTCCGCCGACAACCTATCAACTGGTCTGCCGTTCGCTCAGCCTGTGCGAAACCTTCAACCAAGGGCTGAAAATCATCCAGAGCAACGGCCAATACGACAAAATTCTGGCAACTTACCGCTGAACGCATCCGGCGGCGCGGCGCGCACGGCGCGCGAGCCCCGGCTGCCTGGCCATCCACGACTCCATATCGGCGAAACCGCGCTCCAGCGTTTGCCAGGCATCGGTGAGCGGCGACGCGGCGCGTGCCGCCCGCTCTAGATTCTGGGCCGCGTCGGCCAGGCCATTGGCGCCGAGCGTACGCGCCGAACCCTTGATGCGATGCGCGTACCACACTGCCTGTTCACTGTCGCCGGCATCGACCGCCTGACGTAGCGCCTGACGATCGGCGGCGCCGATCGCCGCGAACTGGGCCACCAGTTGCCATGCTTTGCTCCGGCTGCCTTGGCAGAGCCCGAATAGCACCGACCAATCGAACATCGGGCCAGGCTTGGTCCGAGCTGCCCGCGCGGAAATGTCGGGCATGTCCAGCCACAGGCGCAGCGTCGTGGCCAGCACGGCCATATCGACCGGTTTGGTCAGGACGTGCGACATGCCGGCATCCCGTGCCAAGGACGCCACGTCGGCGGCCTGATTGGCGGTGCAGGCAATCACCGGAACGGGCGGCAAACCGCGCTCGGCTTCTTCCTGGCGGATGGCCCGCGCCAGCTGATAGCCGTCCATCACCGGCATATGGCAATCGGTCAACACCAAGGAAAACGGTTGCGCTCGCCATAGCGCCAATCCCTGCTCGCCATGCTCCGCCACTTGAAAGGCCACCCCGAGCCGTTCGAGCTGCATGGCCATCAACTGGCGGTTGCAAGGATGGTCCTCCACCAATAATACCGGTGCCATCCCGGCAAACGGCAGGGGCGATACAGCATCGGCCGGCGTGCCGGGCTGAGCACTGGGAGAAATCGCACAATCCAGCCGCACGGTCAGCCAGGCCCGGGTACCGCCTTGCGGCTGGTTACTCAGCCCGATCTTGCCGTCCATCAAGCCGGCCAACCGCTGGCAAATCGCCAAGCCCAATCCCGCCCCGGTCTGTTGCCGGTTACCGCGGCCAACGTCGCGGCTGAACGGCTGAAACAACGTGGATTGCTGAACATTTGACAGACCGCAACCGCTGTCGATGCAACTGAAGCGCAACAGCTGCTTGCCGCCCCCCTCCGACTCAACCTCGACGGTCAAGCGCAAACCGCCGCGCTCGGTATGCCGGAGGGCATTCTGAACAAAATTCACCAGAATCTGCCGCAGCCGCCGTGAATCCAACACATGCGCCTCCGCCACCTCCGGCGCGATCACCAGCTCGCAACATAGGCCGCGTGACGCGGCAGCGGGCAGGAAGAGCTGATGCACCTGAGCGAGCAGCGGACGCAAAGCGGTCACCACAGGCGCCAGTGTCACATTGCCAGCCTCGAGATCGGAGAAATCGATGATGTCGTCCATCAGCCGCAGCAGCGACGAGGCGGCATCATGCATGCTGACGAGCATGGCCGACTGCTGCTGTGTCAGCCGCGTGGCGCGCAACAAATCCAGCCAGCCGAGCAAACCGTTGAACGGGGTGCGGATCTCATGGCTGATCATCGCCAAGAATGCGCCCTTCGCGTGCGCGGAGGCTTCGGCCACGCGCCTGGCCTCCCGCAGCGCCAACTCTTGCCGCTTCAACGTGGTGACGTTGAGGCGGAGCGAAACGATGCCGACCTCCGGCACCTGGTAGTCGATGGCCAGATACCACTGATCACCCCAGCGCAAGATAAAGGATTCGCCCTGGCGATGGCGCCGTATCCGCTCCTCGATCCAGGCCGTATCGTCGTAGCCGTCCTCGGGCACTTGAGCGGCATGACGCAGCGCCAATTGCTTCATCGATCGATAACTACGGCCGATCAGTTGCTCCGGCCGCAAGGTGGTGGAAAACAATCGCGCGTAGTGTTGATTGCACAGCGCCAAGCGATCATTTTGATCGTACAGAGCAAACCCTTCCGGCAAGCACTCGATCACGCTTCGCAATTGCAACTGTGCGGCCTTGGCCAGGGCATGCGCACCCCGCCAGCGCATGGCATGCCAACAGCGGATCTCGCCGAGCACCACCAGCGCCCCACACAGGACCCACGGCAGCGTATTCCCATTCTGGCCGCCTTGGCTTGCCTGCCACATGGCCAGCCCCCCCGCCAGAGGGACGATGCGCCATAACCAGTGGATGAGAAGATGCAGCCCATCGGCATGCAGCAATGGGCTGATGGACACGCGACACGACAACAGAGGACGAACCAAGCGATTAAACATAATAGCCACAACTCTAGCAGCGGGAGGAAATTGGAAGACTGGCTCGCCCAGGCCACGGTTCACGTTCCCTGTACCTCTGATCAGCCGTTCCGATGGACACGCCGCCATGGACGCCGACCACGCTTTTTTCACGTCTTTTCTGTGTTGCGCGCCGACAGTCCATCGCCCTCTCGGCCAGCGTTAAGAACGCTTCACGACGCCAGGACATAGTCCTACGCAAGGACAGGCCTGAGTACACTGACAAGACAGCTAAATCTGTCACATATGCCGACAAATGCTGTGGTGTCTGTTAGACATATGCCTCCTCGTTCAGACCAATGTTCACCAAGAAACTACCGCTTTTCCTAGATAGAGGTTCGCTTTATCCGCCACCCAGTAACGCCATGGCTGAGACGACTAGACCGGTAACCAAATGTTTTACATAGATCAACATACCCCCATTGGGTATTTGACGATTATTCTGAGTTCAGCCACGATAGAAGCACTTCAAGCCGTCGCCTTGCCGAGACCATGTATCGACTGCTGCGCCTCACCTTTTTGCTGATCGTCTTCGCCCTGCTGCCGCTGCAGGCGTGGGCGGCCGGCGCGATGCCCCCCAGCGGGGCCGCCGCCGGTCAGGCCGTGTCCGCCAGCATGGCGGCGGCGCATTGCCAGCCGGCGCAGCATGCACAGCATTCGCCTCGAGACACGGCCGCCGGCCATCACCATACCGTTTGTTGCCAGGCACCGCTGTTTGGCTTAAGCGGCTCGGCGGCACACCTCGTGCCGATGACCCCGCCGCAAGCCTCTTGGCACGACGCGCACTACACCTCATTCGATCCCGAAGCGCTGTCGCCGCCGCCTCGCGCCTGATTTCTCCGCCCACGAGGGTCTCTAGTCGTCATGCCGTACATGACGAGACACCCATCACCCCAGCCGCGCGCCGCGGCGGGGAACTTGCCATGGATGAAATCACAATGCGAAACAAGCTCAATACCACTCTGCTGGCCGCCGGTTTGGCGCTCGGCCTGTTATCCACCACGCCGGTTCTCGCCGCGCAACAGGAAATCGTCATGGCTAAAAATACCGGCTGCGTCTGCTGCGAACGCTGGGCCGCGGCCATGAAGCAGGCCGGCTTCAACGTGAAAACCCAGGAGCAGCCCGACATCACGCCCATCAAGGACAAGGCCGGCGTGCCGCAGGCGCTGCGCTCCTGCCACACCGCCATGGCGGGGGGATATGTCTTCGAGGGGCACGTACCGCCGGACCTGGTGGCCAAAGTCCTGAAAACGCATCCCCACATCGCCGGCTTGGCGGTACCGGGCATGCCGCTAAAGGCGCCCGGCATGGATGCGCAAGGTGTCACCACCCCCTATCAAGTCATCGCTTTCACCAAGGACGGGCACACCTCGGTTTATGCTCAGCGCTAAACCGGCGACCCGCAACGGAAAAAGGAATCGAGATCATGAAACACCGTAAATTGGTCGTACTCATTGCCTTGGCGGTCTCCGCCACCGCGGCCCTGGCCGCCACGCCGGATAACTCGGCACCAGCCGGCATGCCGGCCATGATGCAAACCATGCGCGCCGCGGTTGAGCGCATCGCGGCCACGCCCGATGCCGCTCAGCGGCAGAAACTGGCGGACCAGCTGATTCAAACCATGCCGGGACAATGCCAGGGGATGATGGGCGCTGGCCATGGCATGATGATGTCCGCACCCGCTGCCAAGTAGGAACCTCTAACAGAACACATTCCGTGGTTGGGTAGCGTGCGTTCGCGAAGCAACGCACGGCCTGAGAACTCACGCAAGACGTGCATTGCCTGCGGCGACTGCACGCTACAAAACGCGGGCGGATGTCTGGTCGGTGCTTTTGTTAGAGATTCTAAGTCCATGCCGTAAAACAAAGCGGGGCGCTTATGCGCCCCGCTGAGGGTGTTGACAAACCCATGCTCGCGAAGCGAGCGCCCCCTCTCAGGGAGAGGGCAGGGGGAGTGGGAATCGATGGGCAGGCTGCGAAATCAGTCAGTTGCCACTAAGGCCCGGCTTTGCCGGGTCCTCCGTAACCGCTGCAAACCACTAAATCAACAGCCTGAGCGGGGCGCTTATGCGCCCCGCTTTTTGCATCGCTCCGCGTCATCATGCCGCGACATCGTAGCCCGCGTCCTCGATGGCCGACTTGAATCGCGCCAGTTGCACTTGCGCCGGATCGAACGTGATTGTCGCCTGAGCCTGATCCTTGTCGACGACGGCGCCCTCGACGCCGGGCAGCGCGCTGAGCACACGGGTCAAGGTGTTGACGCAGCCCATGCAGCTGATTCCGTCGATTTTGACGATAACGGTTTCCATATTGCACTCCAGGTTAAGATTGGCCGCGCCAGCGGCGCAGCAACAGTGAATTGCTGATGACCGACACCGAGCTCATCGCCATGGCGGCGCCGGCGATCACCGGATTGAGCATGCCCAGCGCCGCGAGCGGAATGCCGAGCGTATTGTAGATAAAGGCAAAGAACAGGTTTTGGCGGATTTTGCGCAAGGTGGCGCGCGACAGCGCGATTGCCTCGACCACGGCCTGCAGATCGCTATGCATGATGGTCACGTCGGCCGCCTCGATCGCCACCGCGCTGCCCGCGCCCATGGCAAAGCTCACATCGGCGGCGGCCAACGCCGGCGCGTCGTTGACGCCATCGCCGACCATCGCCACAACGCGGCCTTCTTGCCGCAAACGCTCGACGAAACCCGCCTTGTCCCGCGGCAGCACCTGCGCCTCGAAGCGGCCGATGCCGGCCTGCTCGGCCACCGCCGCCGCGGTGACGTGATGGTCTCCCGTCATCATCACCACCTCGATGCCCAGCGCGCGCAGCCGCGTGATCGCCCGTGCCGACGTGGGACGCAACGTATCGGCAATGGCGATAAGACCGGCCAATGCCCCGTCGACGGCAACGCCTGCCAACGTGTGGCCGCGCGCGGCGGCCTTGTCGATGGCGGCGCGCGCCGTGTCGTCGAGCGGGGCCGCCCAGGCCGGCACGCCGACACGGAGACGCCGGCCGTCGATATTACCCTCGATGCCCTGTCCGGCCGTGGCGCTGAAGTCGCTCAGCGGCAACAGCGGCAGCCGCCGCTCGACCGCCGCGGTCAGAATGGCTTTCGCCAAGGGATGCTCCGATCCTTGCTCCAAACTGGCCGACCATTGCACTAGCTGCTCGACGGAATGCCCGGTCAATGTCAGGACATCCACCACCACCGGCTTGCCCGCGGTCAGCGTTCCCGTTTTATCCACGACCAGCGCGGTGATCTTTTCCGCGTGTTCGAGCGCGGCGGCGTTACGGAATAAGATGCCGTGCTGCGCCCCGCGGCCGATCCCCACCA
>Ga0213872_10000492_pt1 | contig 31562 bp, 33 predicted proteins | sample VelepicomBERX_R2_FD_160071 | JGI IMG/M metagenome (GOLD analysis project Ga0213872, IMG submission 160071) | Rhizosphere microbial communities from Vellozia epidendroides in rupestrian grasslands, the National Park of Serra do Cipo, Brazil - RX_R2 | ecosystem: Host-associated > Plants > Roots >...
CGGCCGCAAGTTCCTCGACTGGGGCGACGAAGAGAACTTCAAGGGCGCGCCGCAGCTGCGCGGCGAATGCGCCGCTCCCTTCGCCTCGGACGACATCCTGGCCAATTTCGCCGACGACGCGCTGATCCAGGTCGATCGCTGGCTGGCCCGTTCGGACAACGCCCAGGCGGTCGCCTCGGCGGAACAGGCGCTGGCCTTCGGCGCGCGCCGCCTGCTGCATCTGGCCAACCGCATGACCACCGGCGAGGAAGCGCCGCAGGCCTTGTTCGACGACGCCCTGTCGCTGCATCTCGGCGCCGAAACCGCCCTCAAGGATGCCCTGGCCGCCCGTGACCGCGCCTCTGCCGGCGGTCCGGCCGAGCCGCTGCGCGAGGCCGCGGCGCTCTATCTCGACACCGTCCGATCCACCTTGGGCGGAGGCGCCGTCGCGGCGGACGCCGCGGAATGAGTGCCGGCGACATAGGCCGCCTGCGCGCCCGGCACGGGCAGCGCGAGGGCGCCGATCTGATCGCTGCGCTGCGCGAGGAATACGGCGACAAGTTCGGCGTGATCAGCTCGTTCGGCGTCGAATCGGCGGTGCTGCTCGATCTGGTTGCCTCGGTCGACAAGGCGATCCCGGTGATCTTCCTCGACACCGGCGAGCTGTTCGACGAGACCCACGCCTATCGCCAGACCCTGGTGGAGCGCCTGGGCCTGACCGATTTGCGCGACATCCTGCCCAATGCCGAGGAGCTGGCCGAAGCCGAAGAGCTGTGGCGGAGCGACGCCGACCGCTGCTGCTTCCTGCGCAAGGTGGCGCCTCTGCACCGCGCCGCCCGGGGTTTCGCCGTGCTGGCCGACGGCCGCAAGCGCTTCCACGGCGCCGATCGGGCCAAGCTGTCCCTCTTCGAGGAGGGCAATCTCGGCATCATCAAGGTTAGCCCGCTGGCGCGCTGGAACGAGATCGAGATCCAGGAACATTTCCGTCGCCGCGCCTTGCCCGAACACCCGCTGGCGGCGCAAGGCTTCCGCTCGGTCGGCTGCTGGCCCTGCTCGCGCGCTGCACTGCCGGGCGAGGGGCCGCGCGATGGCCGCTGGGCGGGAAAATCCAAGGCGGAATGCGGTATTCATCTGCCGCAGCTGATTGACGCGGCGCTGGTATCGAGCGAGCTCTAGCCATTACTCCAGGGATTTAGGTATCTTAGGCCGAGCCTCTCGAAATCCGACACATTTCGCGTCACGAGAAACATACCATGACGGAGGACGACAGCCGCGATGAAGGCGTCCATAGCGCTGGGCGGGCGCCCGGCGGCTTGACCTCGGGCCATGACACGGCCCCACATGTTCGCCGTCTCGGCGTCGACATCCAGAAGGCGGTCTTCAAAGCGCGATGGCACTTCCTCGGTCAGCCATGCATCCAGACGGTCCCGGCGGGCGCCTGGAGACAATCTTTCAATACCATGGCGCAGCTCCGCCAAGGTGACGACGCTGATGAAGATGCGATCTTCATCCGTATCGCCGAGCCACGTCACCACACCGGGATCGGGCCGGGGTTTGGTCCACTCGGAGACGACATTGGTGTCGAGCAAGAAGTTCATAGATCGATCTTGCGGGATCCTTCTTGAGGTCGGGACACTGTCAGGCCTGACTCTCTCAAGGGCGACTCCGCGAAGAATTCCGCGAGATTGCCTATGCGACGGGTCTTCCGGGACCACTCCTCCGCCGACACGATCACCACGGCGCACCTGCCGTTCCTGGTGACGGTTTGAGGTCCTTCAGTCCGAGCTTTATCGACCACCTCGCTGAACTTGGCTTTCGCCTCCTTGACTGTCCAGATGCCGGTATCCATGGGAGCACCTCAATGGGCGGTAATCAGGGTGGTCATTGTAGTCATTTTTGTAGGCAGAAGCACGGTTATTCAGCTCAAGCTTCTTAGCGCCCCGCCTTCGCCGGGGCACGGTTGCCCTTTTCCGGCAGCAGCAGCGTCTCGCGCTCCAGATGGCCGATCACCTCGTCGAACGGCAGCGGGCGGCTGAACAGGTAACCCTGCACCACGTCGCAGCCGAACTGCCGCAGGACGTCGTATTGCGCAACTTCCTCGACCCCTTCGGCCAGGGCCGTCATGCCCATCGAATGGGCCAGGGTGATGATGGTCAGGGCGATCGCCCCGTCCTTGGGGTTTTCCGCCAGCTCGATGACGAAGGAGCGGTCGACCTTCAGCGTGTCGGCGGGGAAGCGCTTGAGATAGGACAGCGACGAAAAGCCGGTGCCGAAATCGTCCAGCGAGATGTGGATGCCCAGCGCCTTGATCTGCTGCAGATGCTCGATCGCGCCCTCCGGATCGTTGATCAGCGTGCTCTCGGTGATCTCGACGTCGAGCAGATGCGGCTTGATGCCGGTATCGACCAGCGCCGCCCGGATGGTGCCGGCGATGTCGCGGTCGACGAATTGCTGCGGCGAGACGTTGACGCCGACCCGCACCTCGTCGATTCCCATCCGCTCCAGCCGCTTGAGATCGAGGCAGGCCCGGCGCAGCACCCATTCGCCAAGTTCGCCGATCAGGCCGGTCTGCTCGGCGATCGGGATGAACTGGGCCGGCAGGACCAGGCCGCGCTCGGGGTGCTGCCAGCGCACCAGCGCTTCGAGGCCGACGATGCGGCCGGCGGCGACGTCGACCTGCGGCTGGTAGTGCAGCAGCAGCTCGTCGCGCTCGATGCCGCGCCGCAGCTCGCTTTCCAGCGACAGGCGTTCCTCCGACTGGCGATGCATGATCGGGTCGAAGAAGCGGAACTGGTTCCGCCCCGCCACTTTCGAGAACATCATCGCCGCCGAGGCGTCGAGCAGCAGTTCGGAGGCGCTGGTGGAATGCTTGGGATAGACGGCGATGCCGGCATTGGCGGTCACCGTCACCTCGCGCCCCTGCAGCGTGAAGGGACGCGACAGCTGGTAGAGGAAGTCCGAGACGGCCTTGGCGACCTGGTCCTCGGACGCGAAGCCGTTGGCGATCACCGCGAATTCGTCGCCGCCGAAGCGGGCGACCACCCCTTCGGCGCCGGTCATCTCGGACATGCGCTGGCCCACCGCGATCAGCAGCTGGTCGCCGGCGGCATGACCCATCACGTCATTGACGGTCTTGATGCCGTTGAGGTCGAAGAACCACAGCGCCAGCATCTTGCCCGAGCGCGCGCTGGCGGCGATGGCCGATTGCAACCGCTCCAGCAGCAGGTTGCGGTTGGGCAGGCTGGTCAGCGCGTCATGGGTGGCGGCGTGGGCCAAATGGCTTTCGATCATGCGCCGCTCGGTGACGTCGCGGATCAGCGCGGTGGACAGCAGCCGGTCGTCGAGCTGGCAGGCCGACAGCGACATTTCGGTGGGGAACACGCTGCCGTCCTTGCGTCGCGCCGACAGGGCCATCGACGAGGCGGCATGCACCATCACCGGATCGACGAACAGCATGGACAGCGGCCGGCCCAGCACTTCGCGCGCCTCATAGCCGAACATCTGGACGGCGGCGTTGTTGAAGGTCTCGATATGGCCGCGCTGATCGCTGACGATGATCGCGTCCAGCGCCGTGTCGAGAATGGAATTGAGGCGCTTCAACTGCGCCGCGACATTGTGATTGGCCCGCATCAGGTCCGAGATGTCGCGCAGCGACACCAGCGTGTCGACCGAGGCGTCGGGCGCGGTCCAGGCGGCGATCTGCACGTCCAGCACGGACCCGGAGGACTGCACCAGCTTGGCCGGCGTGGCGGTCTCCTCGCCCAGCAGAGCCTCGAAGCCGCCGGCGCACAGCACCTGGTAGTCGGGGTGGATGTAGGTGGTGAAGGGCTGGCCGATGGCGGTGGCGGCGTTCTCGCCCAGCAGCCTGAGCCCGGCGGCGTTGATATGGACGATGCGGCCGTCGCGGCAGGCGATCAGGGCCTCGCGCGACATGTCGAGGGCGAGCTTGAGCGGCGGCACCTGGTTGGACCGGCGGCTGCTCCAACGGAACCACACCCGCATGACGACGATGGTCGCCAGGGCCGCGGCGATGACCGTGATGGAAAGAACGATGATCAGGTCGAACATTGGGCGGACCGGGATGGCCTGACGCGGAAGAGTGAAAGAATGCAACCCATTATATGAATGAGATTATAAAAAAAGTTAACATTATTACAGGGGCGGGCCGAATCGGGCATGCGACCGCTCTCATCGTTCGGCGGGAAGGGCGCTGAGCGACGCCGCCAGGAAGGCTTCGAAGGCGGCGCGCTCGCTTTTACCGGTACCACCGGATTTGGCTTCGTCCTCGATGCGAATGGCGCATTTTCCCAACGCCAGACACCCGAAATTGCGCGCCACCCCGGCTAGGCGGTGGGCCGCCGCCTTGATCTCGGCGGGGTCCTCCTTTTGCCAGCCGTCGCGCAGCATCTCGGCGGTGGACAGCAGCGACTGCCGGGCCACGCCATATAGTTCGATCAATTTTTCGGTCGGCAGCGCCTCGCGCAGGGCGGCGACCTGGGGCGCATCCAGCAACTCGTCCGCGCCGGCATCGGCCGCCGCCGGCGCGGCGGCGTCCGGTCCGCCGATCACCTTGGCCAGCATCGCCTTCAACCCGTCGGGGCGCAGCGGCTTGGACAGCACATGGTCGATGCCGCCCTGGCGGTAGCGGGCGACATCCTCGTCGCGGACATTGGCGGAAATAGCCAGGATCGGGATGGCGGCGCGGGCCGGATCGGGCAGGGCGCGGATCTCGGCGGCGGCGGCCAGCCCGTCGAGCACCGGCATCTGGATATCCATCAGGATGACGTCGTAATCGCCGGCGGCGACGGCGTCGACCGCCTCGCGGCCATTGGCGCGCACGGTCACCTGATGTCCGAGGGCGGCGAGCAGCGCGGCGGCGACGCGTTGATTGACGACATTGTCTTCCACCAGAAGGACTGACAACGGCGTCATCGTGACAGATATCCAACTCGCGCGGCGGCTCCCCCCAGGGGCCTCTGATCATTGAAGAATAATCAAAACTTGTCCGATGGGCAAATGCCCAGTTGTCGGGCTGGAATCCTTGATCATTATTTGCCGGGCGATCAGCAAGGGGAGATTTTCCCTTAGAAATTCTACTTTGAATTGCCCCGGCCTTGCGCCGGCCGGATAGGTCAAATTCGCAGTGGGAAATTCGCGCGCGAAGGGCTAATGTCCGCGCGCTTTCCCGACCGCAAGAGGGTGCTCCGATGACGACGATGATGCTCGATGGCTTTTTCACCGCCCCGCTGGCGGCGCGCGACCCCGAAGTCGACGCCGCGATCAAGGATGAGCTGGGACGCCAGCGCGAACAGCTCGAACTGATCGCTTCGGAGAATCTGGTTAGCCGCGCCGTGATGGAGGCGCAGGGCTCGGTGTTGACCAACAAATATGCCGAGGGCTATCCCGGCAAGCGCTATTACGGCGGCTGCGAGCATGTCGACGTCACCGAGCAGCTGGCCATCGACCGCGCCAAGCAGATCTTCGGCGCCGAATTCGCCAACGTGCAGCCGCACTCCGGCGCCCAGGCCAACATGACGGTGCTGTTCGCCCTGCTGTCGCCCGGCGACACGCTGCTGGGCATGAGCCTCGCTCATGGCGGGCATCTGACCCACGGCGCCGCCCCTACCGTGTCGGGCCGCTGGTTCAAGCCGGTGCAGTATGGCGTGCGGGAATCCGACCAGGCCATCGATTACGACGAGGTCGAGCGCCTGGCGCGCGAGCACAAGCCGAAGCTGATCATCGCCGGCGGCTCGGCGATTCCGCGCGTCATCGATTTCGCCCGCTTCCGCAAGATCGCCGACGAGGTCGGGGCGTATCTGATGGTCGACATGGCGCATTTCGCCGGGCTGGTGGCGGGCGGCGCGCATCCCAGCCCGATCCCGCATGCCCATGTCGTCACCGCCACCACCCACAAGACCCTGCGCGGCCCGCGCGGCGGCCTGATCCTGACCAACGACGCCGACATCGCCAAGAAGGTGAACTCCGCCTTGTTCCCCGGCATCCAGGGCGGCCCGCTCGAGCATGTCATCGCCGCCAAGGCGGTGGCCTTCGGCGAGGCGCTGCAGCCGGCCTTCAAGGCCTATGCGGCGCAGGTGGTGAAGAACGCCCAGGCCCTGGCTGCCACGCTGATCAAGCGCGGCGTCGACATCGTCTCAGGCGGCACCGACACCCATCTGATGCTGGTCGATCTCCGCAAGAAGGGCGTCACCGGCAAGGCCGCCGAGATCGCTCTGCATCACGCGCTGATCACCTGCAACAAGAACGCCATCCCCTTCGACCCGGAAAAGCCGGCCGTCACCTCGGGCATCCGCCTCGGCTCGCCGGCTTTGACCAGCCGCGGCTTCGGCGTGGCCGAGTTCGAGCAGGTCGGCAATCTGATCGGCGACATCATCGACGCCCTGGCCGCCGGCCAGGAAGACGGCCCGGTCTATGACAAGGTCCGCGCCGAGGTCACCGAGCTCTGCAGGAAGTTCCCGATCTATCCGGGGATGTGAGAGCTCACCACAGCTCTCCGATCCTCGTATCCGTTCCACCCGGCCAGAAGGGCTCCAGCCCGCTGGCCGGGGTTGCGGTGATCTCGCCGAAGACGACGCGGTTACCCGGCTGATAGAGATCGATACGCAGGAAATCGAACCCCTCGGCGAGAATCTCGGCATAGAGGATCATCTCCTCCAGCCGCGACGGGCGGGGCAGCGGATTGTCGCTGCTGGGGCGCTGGAAGCCGAAATAGAGCCGGTTCCAGTCGCGGTCGTACATGTTGCGGCGATGATCGCCGAAGCGGTAGATATCGTCGCAGAGAAACTCGACCCGGCCGTGGAAGACGAAGAATTTGTAGTCCTTCGGACACTTGCCCCGCTCGTCGAGCAATTCCTCGAACAGCAGGCGCGGGACGACCCGGCGATAGGCCCATTCCCCGGCGGTATAGAAGAAATTGCGCTGCAGCCAGTCGGCGCACACGCCCTTGAGGTGGTCGAGATCGACCTTGTCCTTGTCGCGGACCACCTCGATCCAGCCGCAGCCATGGGTCGGCTTGATGACGAAGCTTTTCGGCAGGGCATCGATCGGGATGTCCTCGGGATCGTCCGTCACATGGTAGAGCCTGGTCAGCACCCCTTCGCCCAGGCGCTGGCGGACATAGTCCCGCACGGCATATTTGTCGGCGAACTGAACCAGCTCGGGCCGGCGGTCGAACAGCTTGCGGCGCTGGATCTTCTCGCTGAAGCTGCGCGGCCGCACGAGGTTGGGGAAGGCGCCGTGACCGTGGCGGAAATCGATCAGGCACTTTCTCAGCACATAGATCCGCTCCGGCATCCAGGGTCTTAACCTGGCGAACAGTTGGGACAATCTATTCTGTTTAACCCCTGGTGGATTGCTGCTTTCGAAACCCATTTCCTCTACCGCGAAGGATGTCATTTCTAGGCACCTTTCATTCGCGTCGCGCTGATCTCTCCCTGGCTGCTTTTTAATGTAACGCCGGGCTTGCCGAGTGTGACCATTTGTAGACGCTTCGCCCGCCAGGCTCGCCTCGACGCTTGCCAAAAGCGCCGGGAACCCCTAGAACCGCCTGGCTCGGGGTGTAGCTCAGCCTGGTAGAGCGCTAGCTTTGGGAGCTAGAAGCCGGAGGTTCGAATCCTCTCGCCCCGACCACCCCCCCAGCAATACCGGCGTTTTCGTTTCAGGAGTCGCCCTCGATGCTGCGTCCCGGCCCTCTCAATCTGATCACCGACGTTCCCGGCCTGTCCGTCGGACACGCCACCGATCCCGAGGCGGCGACCGGCGTCACCACCCTGTTGCTTCCCGATTTCTGGCCGGCCGGGGTCGATATCCGCGGCGGCGGTCCCGGCGTGCGCGAGACGGCGGCGCTGGAGCCGGACAGCCTCAATGGCCGGGCCCATGCGGTGGTGCTGTCGGGCGGCTCGGTGTTCGGACTGGCCGCCGCCGATGGGGTGACGGCGGCGCTGTCGCAGCGCGGCGTCGGGCTGAAACTGTTCGCCAAAAGCCCGCATATCCCGATCGTTCCCGCCGCCGTGCTGCATGATCTTGCCAATGAGGGCGACAAGAATTGGGGGCTGGAACCGCCCTATCGGGCCTTGGGGCTGGCCTCGGTGGAGGCGGTCGGCCATGCCTTCTCGCTGGGATCGGTGGGCGCCGGGCGGGGGGCGGCGGCCGGGCGGATCAAGGGCGGGATCGGCTCGGCCTCGCTCGATCTCGGCGACGGGATCATGGTCGGCGCGCTGGTCGCCGCCAATCCGGTGGGGTCGGTGCTGATGCCCGACGGCCGCACCTATTGGGCCTGGCCCTTCGAGTTCGACGAGGAATTCGGCGGTCATCGCCCGTCCGGCGCGGCCGGGGCGCACGATCCGCTGCCCGATCAGTCGCGACTGATCCAGATCGGCCGGCTGCAGGCGGGGGCCAACACCACCATCGCGGTGGTCGCGGCCTCGGCCGCCTTGACTTCGGCAGAATGCAAACGCCTGGCGATCATGGCCCAGGACGGCATCGCCCGCGCGGTGCGTCCGGCCCATACCCCGTTCGACGGCGACACGGTATTCGCCGTGGCCGATGGCGTCGCCCTGCCGCCGCCGGGGATGGAGCGGTCGCTGCAGATCGCCCGTCTCGGCTCGGCCGCCGCCGATTGCCTGGCGCGCGCCATCGCCCGCGCCGCGCATCACGCCTGAGACTCGACCAGCGACCTCGTATAGGGATGCCGAGGGGCGGCGAAGATCTGCCGCGCCGGGCCTTCCTCGACGATCCGGCCCTGCCGCATCACCAGCACGCGATCGGCGATGCGGCGCACCGTCGCCAGATCGTGGGTGACGAACAGATAGGCCAAACGGCGCGTGGCGGCCAGTTCGGCCAGCAGATTGAGGATTTGCGTCTTGACCGCCAGATCGAGGGCCGAAGTCGCCTCGTCGAAGGCGATGACGTCGGGATCGACCACCAAGGCCCGGGCGATGGCGATGCGCTGGCGCTGGCCGCCGGAAAATTCATGCGGCAAGCGGTCGATGTCGGCGGCGCTCAGGCCCACCTGGCCCAGCACCGCCTCGACCCGTCGGCGGCGTTCGGCGGCCGGCAGAGGCGGCAGCGGTTCGGCAACCAGACGTTCGACGCGCCAGCGCGGGTCGAGACTGCCGGCGGGATCCTGGAACACCGCCTGGAGGCGGCCCGTCAGCGTCACCGCCCCCGATTGCGGCCGGTCCAGCCCCAGCAAGGCGCGCAACAGCGTCGATTTTCCGGATCCCGACTCCCCGACCAGCGCGACGCTTTCCCCGGCGCGCACGGCGATGTCCACCCCGTCGACGGCGCGCAGGCGGGGATGGCGATACTCGCGGACGATGCCGCGTCCCTCCAGCAGCAGGTCGCCGGGAGTAGCGGGATGACGCGAGATCTCGGCGGGCAGAACGGTTTGGCCCAGCGTCACCACCCGGTGCGCCGTCTTCGTCACCAGCGGCAGGTCGTGGCTGATCAGCAGCAACCCCATGCCGGTCTCGGTCACCAGCCGGCGCAGCAGGGCGATGATCTGCGCCTGGGTGGTGACGTCCAGGGCCGTGGTCGGTTCGTCGGCGATCAGCAGGCGCGGCTGCATGGCGATGGCGATGGCGATGGCGACCCGCTGCCGCTGCCCGCCCGACAGCTGGTGCGGATAGCGGTCGTCTAGGCCGGGCAGTCCGACCTGCTTGAGCGTCTCTTCCGCCCGCCGCGTGGCCTCGGCGCGGGGAATACCATGGCAGCGCAAAGTCTCCGCCACCTGGGCGCCGACCCGCAGGACCGGGTTGAGCGCCGTCATCGGCTCCTGAAAAATCATACCGATGTCGCGGCCGCGCTGATCCTCGCTCACCGGAGCGCCGGCAAAGGCGATCCCGCCCGAGACCGCCGCGCCCGCCGGCAACAGCCCGAGCACCGCCAGCGCGGTCAGCGACTTGCCCGAGCCCGATTGTCCGACCAGCCCGACGATCTCGCCCGGCGCCACCGTCAGCGACACGCCGCGCACCGCGCGTTTCCCGGCGAAATCGATGGACAGATCGGCGATGGCGAGCAGCGCGCTCATCGCGACCGCGCCTCGCGCAGCCCGTCGCTGAGCAGCGAGAAGCCCAGCACCGTCAGCAGGATCGCCAGGCCGGGAAAGATCGCCAGCCAGGGCGCCTGCGCCATCATGGTCTGGGCCGATTCCAGCAGCCGGCCCCAGCTCGGCGTCGGCGGCTGCAGCCCGAGGCCGACATAGGAGAGGCCGGCCTCGGCGATCACGGCAAGGGAGAATTGCACCGCGCCCTGCACCAGCAGCAGCGGCAGGCAGTTGGGCAGCACATGCTCGACGGCGATGCGCGCCCCGCTTTTGCCGGCCAGCCTTGCCGCCAGGATGAAATCGCGGTGCAGCAGCCCATGCGCCGCGGCGCGCGTCACCCGGGCGAACACCGAGACGTTGAACAGACCGACCGCCGCCACCACCGGACCGATCCCCGGTCCCTGGACGGCGGCGATCAGCACCGCGGTCAGCAAGGCGGGAAAGGCGAACACCACATCGCCGGCGCGGGTGACGATCTCCTCGACGATACCGCCGCGCGAGGCCGCCAGCAGCCCGAGCGGCACCCCGGCGCCGGCCCCGACCAGCGAAGCGGCCAGCGCCACCTCCAGCGTGGCGCGCGCCCCCGCCGCCACCAGCGACAGCAGGTCGCGGCCATAGGCATCGGTGCCGAACCAATGGCGCCAGGACGGCGGCTGCAGCCGCGCCGGAATGTCCATGGCGGTGGGATCGTAAGGCAGCCAGATCCAGGACAGCAGCGCCGCCGCCACGATCAGCAGGGTCAGGGCGGCGCCGGCCGCCAAGGCGGGGTTGCTCCTCATGCCGCCATTCATGCCGTCATCCCCCCGCGCAGGCGCGGATCGGCGGCGGCGCAGGCCAGGTCGGCCAGCAGCGACACGGCGATCACCTGGAACACCAGCAGGACGGCGACACTCTGCACCACGATGAGGTCGCGCTGGGCGATGGCTTCGAAGACCAGCCGTCCCAGGCCGGGCAGGAAGAAGACGTTCTCGATCAGCACCGCGCCGGCCAGCAGAAAGGAGAATTGCAGGCCGAGAATGGTCAGGATCGGCGTCAGGCTGGCCGGCAGGGCGTGATGCAGCAGCACGGCGGTGTTGCCGAGACCCTTGGCGCGCGCCGTGCGGATGAAATCCTGGTCCAGCGTTTCCAACAGTTCGCCGCGCAGCAGCCGGGCCAGGATGGCGCACTGCGGCACCGCCAGCGCCAAAGCAGGCAAGGTGAGGGACCGCATCGCCGCCAGCGGTCCGGCCTCCCACCCGGCGAATCCCCCGGCCGAGAACCAGCGTAACGTCACGCCGAACAGCCCGACCAGCAGGATGCCGAGCCAAAAATTGGGAATGGCGATGCCGGCGCCGGTCAGCAGCCCGACCAGCCGCGCCGGCCAGCGCCCGCGCCACGCCACGGCAATCAGCGCCAAGGCGAAACCGATGATCAGGGCGAACAGCAGAGCCAGCAAGCTCAGCGGCAAGGACAGTTCCAGCCGTTGCAGGATCAGCGTCCCGACCGGCAGGCGATAGGTCCAACTGGCGCCGAAATCGCCCTGGACCAGCCCGGCCAGCCAGGCGAGATAGCGCACCGGCAGCGGCTGATCCAATCCCAGCTGGGCGCGCAGCGCGGCCAGCGCCGCCGGATCGGCGTTCATCCCCAGCATGAAGCGGGCCGGATCGCCGGGCGCCCAGTTCACCGCCAGAAAGATCGCCAGGCTGGCCACTAGCAGCGTCGCCGCCAGCGACAGGCCGCGCCGCGCCGCATAGGCCGGTCCGGCGCGCAGCATCAGCCCGAGGAACAGCGCGCCCGACAGGACCAGCGCGCCGCGCAGCACGGTGTGACCGGCGCCGCTTTTGCCGCCGGCCGTTTCCGGGCGGGGATCGGCGAAGCGGGCATGGGCGAGGTCGAAGATCTGCACCGGCGTGCGGTACCAGATGTCCTGGATCCGGGCGTCCCACACGCTGAAGCCGGGCGGCTCGAACAGGAAGACGTTGACCGTGTCTTCGGCGATCATCCGCTGCACCTCGCCCAGCAGCGCGAGGCGCTGCGCCTCGTCGGCGGCGGCGTCGAGGCGGCGCAGCAGCTCTTTGAACGCCGGTTTGCCATAGCCGAAATAGTAGGAGTCGCGGCCATAGATGCCGTAATCCATCGGCTCCACATGGGCGACGATGGTCATGTCGAAATCGTGCCGGCCGAACACCTGGTCGAGCCACGATACCCATTCCATGCCGACGATATCGACGTTCACCCCGATTTCGGCGAGCTGCGCCGCCACCACCTCGCCGCTGCGCCGGGCATAGGACAGCGGCGGCAGTTTCAGGGTGGCACGGAAGCCGTTGGGATAGCCGGCCTCGGCCAGCAGGCGCTTCGCTTTGGCGGGATCGTAGGGATAGAGGCCGGTCAGATCGACATAGCCGGGATCGCGCGTGCTGTAATGGCTGCCGATCGGCTTTCCATAACCGAACATGGCGGCATCGACGATCGCGTGGCGGTCGATGGCGTAGGACAGGGCTTGGCGGACCTTGATATCGTCGAACGGCTTTTGGCGGTTGTTCAGCGCCAGAATGGCCTTGCCCTCGGTCGAGGAGACCTCGACATGGAAGCGCGCATCGGTCTTCAGCCGCCCGATCGCTTCCGGCGCCGGGAAGACGGCAAAACCGTCGATGTCGCCGGCAGCCAGCGCGTCGAGCGCCGCCCCCGCATCGGTGATGAAGCGATAGGTGACGCGCGCCAGCGCCGGCGCGCCGCCCCAATACCCGTCGTTGCGCGCCAGCGTCACCGAGGCGCCGCGCCGCCACTCCTCGAAACGGAACGGGCCGGTGCCGACCGGATGAGCGGCGTTGGCGGCGATGGAGGCGGGCGACAGCATGGCGGCGGCGCTCCAGCCCAGCACCGACAGCAGGCCGGAGCAGGGGCGCGAAAGATGCAGCACCAGGGTCGCCGGATCCACCGCCTCGGTCGAGCCGATGCAATCCAGCAGCGGCTTCTGCGGATTGGGCGAATGGGCATCGAGCGCCCGATCGAGCGAAAATTTCGCCGCGGCCGCGTCGAACGGCGTGCCGTCATGGAAGCGCACACCCTGGCGAAGATGGAAGAGATAGGTCAGGCGATCCGGCGAGATCTCCCACGACGTCGCCAATCCCGGTTCCGCCCCGCCATCGGGGCCGAGATGCACCAGGGCTTCATAGACGGTGGGAAAGGTCAGCTCGCCGATCGCCGCCGAGGCGCTGAGGGTCGGGTCCAATCCCGGCGGTTCGAGCTGGGTGCCGAGAACCAGCGAATCGCGCGCCGCCGCCGGAAGGGCGAGCAGCAACGCCAGCAGCAGCGCGCCGAGAGCGTTCGACATAACGCTCAGGCTATAGAATTATAAAATCGCCATCAACCAGCGGAGCGTGAGATGCCCGAGCCGAGCCTTGTCGCCCTGATCGAGTCGTTCCGGCGCGGTACCATCACGCCGGTGGAGTATTGGGACGAGGTGGCGGCCCGCATCGCGGTCTGGGAACCCACCCTCAACGCTCTCTATGCCTACGACCCGGAAACGGCGCGGGCGGAAGCCGAACGATCGGCGGCGCGCTGGAAGCGGGGCGAACCGATCGGACCTTTGGACGGCGTGCCGGTGACGGTGAAGGAGCTGATCGCCAGCGCCGGCGTGCCGATCCCTCTGGGCTGCGCCGCGACCATGCTGGTGCCGGCCGCCGCCGACGCGCCGCCGGTGGCGCGCCTGCGCGAAGCCGGGGCGATCATCTTCGCCAAGACCACCGCTCCCGATCTCGCCATGCTGTCCTCCGGTGTCTCCAGTTTCCACGGCACCACGCGCAATCCCTGGAATCCCGAGCGCAATCCCGGCGGGTCCAGTTCCGGCGCCGCGGCGGCGGCAGCGGCGGGCTATGGCCCCTTGCATGTCGGCACCGATATCGGCGGCTCGATCCGCCTGCCGGCCGGTTGGTGCGGCATCGTCGGGTTCAAGCCGAGCCTGGGCCGCATTCCGATCGATCCCTATTATGTCGGCCGCGTCGCCGGCCCGATGACGCGCAGCGTCGCCGATGCGGCTCTGGCCATGTCGGTGCTGTCGCGCCCCGATCCGCGCGACGCCATGAGCCTGCCGCCGCACGACATCGACTGGCTGGATCTGAGCGGCGGCGCCGCCGGGCTCAAGATCGGCCTGATGCGCGAGGCCGGCGCCGGCCTGCCGGTCGACCCCGAGATCGCCGCCGCGCTGGACGCCGCCGCCGGACTCTTCGCCGCCGCCGGCGCCGAGATCGTTCCGGTGCCGCCGGTGATGGACCGCCGGATCCTCGACGGCATCGACCTGTTCTGGCGGGCGCGGGCGTGGAACGATGTCCGGCTGCTTCCCGCCGAGCGGCAGTCCCGGCTGCTGCCCTATATCCGCGAGTGGATCCGCGTTGGCGAGACGGTGCCCGGCTGGCAGGCGGTGGACGGCTTCAACCAGACGCTGGAGATCCGCCGCCGCGCCGCCGCCTTGTTCGAGCGGGTGGATTTCGTCCTGTCGCCGACCAATCCGGTGGTGTCGTTCGCCGCCGAGCTGGCCTCGCCGCTCGACGATCCGGCGCGGCCATTCGAGCATATCGTCTTCACCCTGCCCTGGAACATGTCCGAGCAGCCGGCCCTCTCGCTGAATGGCGGATTCTCCCGCGAAGGCCTGCCGATCGGGCTGCAGATCGTCGGGCGGCGTTTCGACGATCTCGGGGTTTTGCGCCTGGCCAAACGGCTGGAGGATGCGCTGGGGCCGATCACCGACTGGCCGGCGCCGCCGCCAGTGTGATCAAGGGCTTGCACTGGGCGGGAAAACTCAGGATAGTCGCGCCCAAAGCTGCCGCCCGTTGCCGGAAGGAGTAACCATGCCCGTGCTGCGCATCTATCGTCCCGTCAAGAACGCCATGCAGTCGGGACGCGCCAATACCCGCCTCTGGCACGTCGAGTTCGAGCCGGCCGATCGCAAGACGCCCGACCCGCTGATGGGCTGGAACGGCTCGCGCGACACGCGCTCGCAGGTGAAGATGAGCTTCGAGACCAAGGAAGCCGCCATCGCCTTCGCCCAGAAGCACGGCTACACCTACGAGATCAAGGACGCCGAACTCGCCGCCCCGCCGGCGCCGAAGGCCTACGCCGATAATTTCCGTTTCGACCGCGTCGAATAAACGCGCGAAGCCCGTCCTGGGCGCCCTTAGCTCAGTTGGATAGAGCAACCGCCTTCTAAGCGGTAGGTCACTGGTTCGAATCCAGTAGGGCGCGCCAATCTCTCAAAGTGGCTGAATTTGCGAATGTACCGATGCCGCATTTCCGCGTCGCGGCAGCAGGACTAAGTCGGCCGCTTCCTCGGCGTCATTGAGGAGCGTCATGCGCTGCGTACCCATCTGCGCACGCATGGTAAGGCCACGGGCAAAATCTGTGACTTGGATCGCGCGTACCGCTGCGGGAAAGTCAGGCGGCACTTCTCCCGCGCTGATCCCGTCGCGGAATCGGCGCTCCACGAGAGCTGCCCCGGCAGACGCTACGTCTTTCAAGAACTGCCTGACTTCAGGATCGTCAACGAGGGGCGCGACGCACAGGATTAGGCACCCCGTGGCGGACCCTTTCTCGGTCGCACTTTCGACGGCGTGCCTAAGAAAGCCTGCGATCGAGTCGCGAAGAATAGGCGGAGAGAAGAGCGCCTTTGCCGCGTTAGCACCCTTCTTCTCTGCATAGGCCTTAAGGGCTCGCAGAAATATGGCCCGCTTGTCTCCAAAGACGGAATACAGGCTCGGCCGCCCCACACCCATTCCGGCGACGAGATCGTCGATCGTCACGCCGTCATAGCCTTTCGACCAGAACACCTGAACGGCCTTTTCCAGCGCCCCCAGCTCGTCAAAGCTGCGTGGCCGGCCACGCGGCCTGGCGGCATTATTAACCATTTAGTTTAAAATTCCTTGACCGTGGCGACACCCAAAATATATAACTAAACAGTTCAAAATGTTCAAGGTAACAACCGATGAACCGTTCAACAGCTCTCGTAACCGGCACTACTTCCGGGCTTGGTTATGCCGCCGCCCGCCTGCTTGCCGGAGAGGGCTGGCGGGAAGTCATCGTCACCGGGCGCACCCTGGATGGGGTTCGGAAGTCGGCCGAAAAGCTTAAGGCTGAGTCGAAGGCTGAGGTCTTCAAGCCGCTGGAACTCGATCTGGACACGCCGTCAAGCGTGCGGTCGGCGTTAGCCGAACTCGTCAAGCGAGGCCGGCAGATCGATTTCCTCCTGCTCAATGCCGGATTGGTCCCGACCAAGAAGCGCGTAGTCACCGCAGACGGCGTCGAAGCTTCCCAGGCCTCGCTCATCGGCCACCATGAACTGACCGTTGGGCTGCTCAACGCCAACCTGCTGAGTCCCGAGGCGCGGATTGTCATCACCAGCGCGGAGCCTGCTCGCGGGGGTGTGCCTATGTTCAAATATACCGACCTGCCGGCGTTCGCAGCCCAATACTATCGGGGTGACCAAACCGCGGCGGCTGAAGCCCTCATTCGCAGCGGGCCAAACGTGAAGTACTCGCCTAACACTGCGTATGCCGACGCGAAGCTCATGATCGCCTGGTGGGCCGAGGCGCTGGCGCGCCGGCTGCCGTCCGGTATGGCCGTCTACGCTGTCTCGCCCGGTGCGTCGAACGCCACCAACGTCGCGCGAAACGCTGGCCCGATGTTGAAGTATCTGATGATTCCGATCGTGAACCTCATTCCCGGCATGAATCAGACACCGGAGGTTGCGGCCAGTCGCTACATCCAGGCGTCGAAGTTCGGAACCGACGTCTCGGGGCGGTTCTTTGCCTCGGCCAAAGGGAAGTTCTCTGGCCCCATGGAGCTGCAGCGACAGCCACACCTGCACGTTCGCGCCAGCCAGGAAGCCGCATGGAAGGCCGTCGTCAAGGTGTCCGGCGCCGACTTGGCCAACCCAACATCCTTGGGCGCGGTGTCCTGAAGGAACGGCCTTCGCGGTGGAATGGTCGCCAGCATTACCTTTCTGAATTCAGAAATATATAGTTCAAAAAGCGGCCGGCATTGCAATATAACCGGCGCTGACGCCCATGCTGCTGGCTTACTGGTTATCGCATTGGACATTGTCGGGGCATTAGATGAGGTAGTGCCGGCCGTTCAGCCTCCGGCGCAGCAATTTTTGCTCCCGCGCCGCTCGCAGCACCGCCTTGGCCCGCGATCTCGGCATCTGACCTTCCGCTACAAGGCGGCCCGCCGACACCCAACCGCGATCGCCGGCGATCGACAGGGCGTATTCGACATCCTCGTCGACCGCCTGTTCGGTGAATCGGCCGACGATCCAGGCGATCAGCAAGGCGATCGGCAGGAGGGCGGCGAGGGCGATGATGAGTCCGTTGCTCATGGCCAACTATTGGCGACGAGAAAGCCGCGTCTGTAAAGGCGGCTCGTGCTCGGCATATAGTCCTGGCGGGAATGGAGGTTATCGCCCCGATGTCTTGTGCGGGCCGCTTAGCGACCTCGACGTCGATCTGGCGTAACATCGGCGCCGACGATCGTTTCGTGGAGTTGACATGTCCCTCTCGTTGGACTGGCTGAGCCGTCTGTTGGACCTCGTTCCGGTCCGAGGTCATCTGGATCTGCGCTGCATGTATGGCTCGCCCTGGCGCATCGCCCAGGAAGCCTCGGCGCGAGGCGAGATCCCCTATCATGTCGTCCTCAGCGGGTCGGCGATCCTGGAAGGTGCCGAGAGACGCCGCCTGGGGCCGGGGGATATCCTGGTGCTGCCGCATGGCGAGGCGCATGTGCTGCACGATGGCGGCGGAGCGTCGCCGGTGCCGTCGGAAAGCCGGGCCAGGCTCAATCTGACGCTCAGCGTCAATAGCGGTCCGGGGGACAGGCTCGACATGCTGTGCGGCCGGTTCGTCGTCGCGGCCGAGCATATGCGCTGGCTGCACGCCTATTTCCCGACCTGTCTCGTCGTCAGCACGGCCTCCGGCCAGGCCCCGTCCGACGCCGCCATGCAACTGGCCGGGCTGGTGTCGCTGATGCGGGGCGAGTCCGCCGCCGACAGTCTGGGCGGCTACGCCATGCTGAACGCCTTGTCGACCGCCATGTTCGCGCTGACGCTGCGGCTGGCGGCGGAAGCGGACCATGGTCCGCAAGGCCTGTTGGGGGTGGCGGGGAATCCCCGGCTGACGCCGGCGCTGACCGCCCTATTCGAGCAGCCGGCCCATCCCTGGACGCTGCCGGAACTGGCCAAGCTTTGCCATATGTCGCGCGCCACCCTGGTGCGGCAGTTCCAGGAAACGCTCGGCCGCTCCGCCACCGAGCTGCTGGCCGACATCCGGATGACGCTGGCCGCCCGGCATCTGAGCAAGACCTCGATGTCGACGGCGGAAGTCGGCGAACAGGTCGGCTATCAGTCCGAAGCCGCCTTCCAGCGTGCCTTCCGGCAGCATATGGGTTGGACGCCCGCCCAATGGCGACGGAAGTCGCGCTCGGTATCGGGCTAGCGTTCGATAAAGACCTGCACAAATCCGGACGCTTCCTGATTTATGATACTTGCGGGAGGCGGGCGGCGTTGATCGCCCACGGCGCGAGGGAGATGGTCAGGCATTGAAAGAGGCCGCCTTTCGGACTTTGCAACTGTTCGCCTGGCTCATCGTGCAGCCAGTCTCAGCCCACGAGCTGAAGGTTGCCTTCGATCAGGACAAGGCTCCCTATCTCTGGGTCGAAGGGCGCGAAATCAAAGGGCTGGAATATGACATCGTCATGGCGGCGCTGGCCGCCTCGGGCGATAGCGTTTCCGCCGTCCTGCTGCCCAACCGCCGGGTGTCGGCGGCGCTGACGCTGGGCGAGGCCGACGCGTTGACCGGCCTTCTGCAGATCGGACAGGCGGGCGAGGCGTTCTACTCCGATCTCTACCTCACCTACGCGAACATGGCGATCACCCGGAAATCGGCGGGGATCACGATCGATAGGCTGGAGGATATCTTCGGCTACAGCGTCGCCGCCTGGCAGATGGCGTGGGACGATCTCGGGCTGGGGCGGCTGCACCCCGGCGGGCGCGACGGCCTCGCCTACAGCGAATTCACCTCGCAATACCGCCAGACCAAATTCTTCTGGGCCGGCCGGGCCGATGTCGACGTGGTCGACCGCGACATCTTCCTCTGGTATTCGCGCATCCTGGCCAAGGAAATGGATACCTCGGACGAGGTGGTCTTCCATGACGTGGTGCCGGTGGTGCGCGTCCGCGCCGCCTTCCGCTTCCGCGCCGATCGCGACGCCTTCGACGCCGGCATGAAGACCCTCCGCGCCAATGGCGAGATCGACAGGATCTATGCGAAATACGGTCTGATCAATCCCGACAGACGTTAGACCAAGTTTAAGCCGTGATCGTCTCGTGGATGACGCCGACGACGCTCACCCCCGCCTGGTTCCACACATTGATGGTGATGGCGTCGCTTCCCGCCGATGACGGCGCGTGATAGGTCAGCGTCGCCAGATCGTCATTGAGCTGGGCCAGGGGCCCCGTCACATGCAGCGCCGCGGCGGCGCCGGACGCGCCGGTCATCGTCAGCGTGCCATGGCCGGCGCTGATATTGAGCGCCAGTGTGCCGGGATGCTGCGCCGCCCACGGATCGACGATGTCGATGCCGGCCAGCGACACGCTGTGGCCGCTGGTCACCGCCGCCGGCGTGGGCAGCGTAAGCGACAGATCGTTGTGGGTCGGCGAATAGACCGCGCCGCTGCTGGTGTAATAGGTCTGCGACGTCAGGGCGCCGGTCGGACCGAAGACGTCGACGACGCTGGTGTAGGGTTCGCCGGTGATGCCGGCGATCTTCTGCTCTCGCAATACCGATCCGACATAGAAGGTGTATCCGCCCGAGCCGTCGAAGCTTTCCATAGCCACCGGCGAATTCGGAAAGGCGGCGTTCAGCGTATTGAACCAGTCGATGCCGATCTTCTGGCCGGCGGCGTTGAAGATCGTCATCACCGTATCGTAATAGACGCCGTCGATCTGTCCGGCGCTGCCATAGCCGGCTTCCTGCACCGTGTCGTAGCCGACCAGCGTCGCGCCGCCCTGTGCCGCCGAGTTGTAGGAATAGAGGTCACTGCGGTTCAGTTCGCCGGCCACCGTAACCGGCGAGGTGGTGCCGAAGGTGTCGACCTCGTAGCCGTTGACGTCGTGAAATCCGGTGACCGTGACGGTGAATTCGCCGTCGGGCAGCACGGTCTTGGCGCTGTATTGCAGCGTTCCGCCCGGCGTCGGCGCCGTGTTCAGGAGATGGCGGTCCGCCACCTGCCGCGGGCCGTTGTAATAGAGGACATCGGTGACGATGCCCAAGCTGTTGCGCACATACACGGCGTCGTCGACGTTAATGCCGTCGATGGTGCCCGGCGGGCTGGGAATATTGCTCGGCATGGGTCTTCCTCCGCGGCCCGGCCGGGCCAGGCGATCCTCCACGGGATGCCGCGAAAGAAGGTACCTGCGGCGGGCGCGCCGCGGCTGTGATCAAGCGGAGGCGGCGAGGTGGGGGGAGGCGGCGAACAGCCCCTCGAATTGCGGCGCGGGCAGCGGCTTGCCGAACAGATAGCCCTGACCCTCCTCGCAGCCCTGTTCGCGCAGGCCGTCCTGCTGGGGAGACGTCTCGATGCCTTCGGCGATGGTCTCCAGCTCGAAGCTGCGCGCCATGTCGAGAATGGCGCGGATCACCGAGGCGTCCTGTTTCGACGCCAGGAAGCCGTCGGTGAACGATTTGTCGATCTTGATGCGGGTCAGCGGATAACGCTTGAGCAGGCTGAGCGAGGCGAAACCGGTGCCGAAATCGTCGAAGGCGATGCCGACACCGGAATCCCTCAGCCTCTCGAGCGCCGCCAGCGCGACGTCGTCATGGTTCAGCACAATATTCTCGGTGATCTCCAGCTCCAGCGCGCTGGGCGGCAGACCGTGGCGCTGCAGCGCCTCCCGCACGTCCTGTTCGAGGTCGCCGATACGGAATTGCGCACCGAACAGATTGACCCCCATGCGGAAATCGGGACGGCCGTTGCGGCGCCAGATCGCCGCCTGGGCGCTGGCTTCGTGCAGCACCCAGGTGCCGATGGTGGCGGCCAGCGGGCCGCGTTCGAGCGATGGCAGGAAGGCGGCCGGCGACAGCAATCCGCGCTCGGGGTGGCGCCAGCGGATCAACGCCTCGGCGCCGGTCAGCGCGCCGTCGGACAGGCGGACCTGCGGCTGGTAGAACAGCAGGAATTCGCCCTCGTCGACCGCCCGGTGGATCTCCATGCCATAGAGCCGCCGCGCCGCGGCCTCGTTGCGGAAATGGGGCTGGAACACCATCATCCGGCCGCGTCCTTCGGCCTTGGCCTTGAACAAGGCGAGGTCGGCGTCGCTGACCAGCTCCATCGGGTCCTGCGCATGGGCCGGCGCCAACGCCATGCCGCCGCTGGCGGCGACGCGGATCTGCTGTCCGTCGACGGTGATCGGGCGGGCGATGGCGGCGGCGGCGGCCAGCGCCATCTCGGTCGCCTCGAGGAAATCGGTGACGTCGGGCAGCAGGATGGCGAACTCGTCGCCGCCGATCCGCGCCACCAGATTATCCGGGCCGACATGGCGCTCGAGCCGCGCCGCGACCTCGCGCAACACGGCATCGCCGACGATATGGCCCAATATGTCGTTCACATCCTTGAACCCGTCGAGATCGATCATGATCACCGCGATGGCGCGCGGACAGGCCAGCGCCTCCTCGACATGGCGGTAGAAGCGGCCGCGATTGGCCAGGCCGGTCAGCGCGTCGAAATTGGCCAGCCGGTACAGCTCGCCGCTCTCGTACCGCCGCTCGCCGGGCGCCGTCGGTTCGACGCTTCGCTGCGCGGCGGCGACCTCGACGCGGCGCAGCTCCAACCGGTCCGAGGCCATATGCGCCAGTTCGAGCAGCCTCTCGCGGTCGGCGTGCGAGAATTCGGGGTGCGGCTGGCCGTCTATCACGCACAGCGCCCCTAGCGGATGGCCGTCGGGGGAGAAGAGGGGAACACCGGCGTAGAAGCGCATGCCGGCCGATCCGGTAACCAGCGGATTGTCGTGGAACCGCTCGTCCTGGGTGGCGTCGGGGATCACCATCACTTCGCTCTGGGTGATAGCGTGGGCGCAGAACGAGACGTCGCGCCGCATATCCACCTTGTCGATGCCGATGCTGGCGGCGAAAAAGACGTGATCGCTGCCGATCATGTTCACCGCCGCCACCGGCATGCCGAACATGTGGGCGGCGATGCGCGCCACCGCGTCGAGGCTGGGAAGCGGCTGTTCGTCGGCCAGGCCATATTGAGCGAGAGCCTGCAGTCTCTCTGCTTCCGTTGCGAGAATCGGAGGGCACTTCATCCGAATCCTCCCCGCGCATTCGCACGCTTGAGGAACTCATGATGCATAATTGTGCAATTGCTGATTGTCTTGTCAAATTAACTTAGGCCTAACCCGGCATTTCAGGGCGACGGCTTCTGTGCCGTCAACCGCGGACCCTCGGGGTCGTCGCTTCGCTCCTCCGAGGATCGTGCGTCAGATTAGACGAACGATCTCTAAATAAATTAGTAACCACATTGACTATCTAAGATAGGTTACTATCTTAGAGGGGTGCCGAGCGCGCCGGGTCAGGCGCGAGGCCAACTCGTCAAGTATGTGGTATCCATGGCAGAAACCCGTCCACCTCCGTTATTCCTGGCCGACGCGCTCGGGCTGGATTTTCTCAATTCGATCGCGACTCCGGTCGACACCCCGGTGGAATGGCTGGCCGACGGCGCCGATCTCGTGGCCTGGCTGAGGCATGCCGATCTGGTCCCCCAGGACATCGCCGACACCATGCTGCGCACCGCCATTCCGGGCGAGCTCGACGCGGTGGCGGCGCAGGCGCGCGCCCTGCGCGAATGGTTCCGGCACTTCGTTCGCGGCCATAAGGGCAGCCCGCTCGGGCCCGACAGCGTGACCGAGCTGGCGCCGCTCAATCAGATCCTGGCGCGGGACGAGGAATACGGTCAGATCGGCATGGCGCCCCAGTGCGGGGATGACGGCCATGCGCACGACGAAGATTGCACCCCGGCGCGCCTGGTGTGGCAGCCAGCCCGGCGCTGGCGTTCGCCGGAATCCCTGCTGCAGCCGATTGCGCGGGCGATGGCCGATCTGGTGTGCCAAGAGGATTTCTCCCATGTCCGCGCCTGTGAGGGGCCGGCCTGCACCCTGCTGTTCGTCGACAAGACCAACGGCAACAAGCGCCGGCGCTGGTGCAGCATGGCGGTGTGCGGGAACCGGGCCAAGGTGCAGGCTCACCGCGAGCGGAAACGCCTGGAAAAAGCCGCCGCCGCTCCGTGACGGCGGCTGCTTTCAGGCACGCGGTTCCCGGTTGATCAGCCACAACGCCAATCCGACCAGCGCCCCGCCGGCGGCCTGCGTCCAGGTCAGCGTCGTGCCGAACACGAAGTAGGACAACAGCACGGTGAAGGCCGGCGCCAGGAACAGATAGCCGCTGGCGCGCGTCGCTCCGCCCTTCTTCAGCGCGACGAACCACAAGCCGAACGAACCGGTCGAGGCCGGGATCGACAGCCACAGGAACCAGCCCCATTGCGCCGTCGTGGTGACGTCGGGCCAGCCTTTTCCCGAACCATAGGCGATCGCCAGGATGGCCAGCGCGCCCAGCAGCATCTGCCAGAAGCTGAGCCCCCAGGACCCGATCGGCAGGTTGGCGCGCTTGTTGATGAGAGTGGCCGCTGCCCAGCACAGCGCCGACAGGAGGCCGATCGCCTCGCCGCGCAGGATCGGGCCGCCGGCGAAGGCCCCGGGGCCGACCCCCATCGCCAGCGCTATCCCGGCGACGCCCAGCACGAGGCCGGCGGCGCGGGCGCGATGCAACGCTTCGCCCAGGAACAGCCGGGCGATCACCGCCACCCAGATCGGGTTGGTGAACAGCAGGATCGCCGCCGTGGCCGCCGAGATCCATTGCATGGCGAGGAACAGCAGCCCCATCACCGCCGCCGTCTGAAGCAGCCCGATGGTCAGCACCAAAATCGCGTGTTTCGGGCTGATGGCGCGCGGCAGCAGGGGGGATCCGTCGAGGCGGATCAGCGGCAGGGTGGCCAGGGCGGCCACCAGGAAGCGCCATCCGACCAGGATCATCGGATCCCAGCCGTCCCGCAGCAGCACCTTGCCAGCGATGAAGCTCGACCCCATCAGAAAGGTCGAGGCGACCAGCGTGACGACGAATTCCGCCGTGGCGGTGGGTTTCGGGCTGTTCGTCATGGGGTCGCCTCTGTTCCTGTTTGCCGCAACGTTTCCCGGCCCCGTTATCCTTGTTCATTAGTAACTTGTCAACTTCAATTTGACAGGTTATCAACCTTCGCCTTACAAAGGAGGGGAGGAGGCTGAAAGAGGACAAGATGCGGCGTATGACGATGACCAGAGTCAAGCGATCTCCCGGCTTTGTCGCCGACGCGCTGGGGCTCGATTTTCTCAACCGGTTCAGCCGCAATCCCGCGGCCTTTTCCGGCGATGCGCTGCTGGCGTGGCTCGACGAGGCCCGGCTGGTGCCCGCCGAGGTGCTGGCCGCCATCCGCGACGCCGCCGTGCCGGGCGAGCTCGATGCCGTCGCCGCGCAGGCGCGCGCCCTGGGCGAGTGGTTCCGCCAGTTCGTCTACAAGCATAAAGGCGCGTATCTCGCCGCCGGTTGCGTGCACGAGCTGGAGCCGCTCAACCGCATCCTGCAGCATGACTTCCGCTATGGTCAGGTTACCGTGGGCGAGGCGGACGGCCAGCCTTCGGGGCTGCAATGGCAGGTCAGCCGGCATTGGCGCTCGATCGATTCGCTGCTGCTGCCGATCGCCCAGGTCATGGCCGATCTGGTCTGCAACGAGGATTTCGGCCTGGTGCGGGAATGCGAAGGAACCGGGTGCACCATCCTGTTCCTCGACCGGACGCGGGGTCATGGGCGGCGCTGGTGCAGCATGGCCGTGTGCGGCAATCGCGCCAAACAGGCGACCCGCCGGGGAAGCCTCGCATGATGCTCTCTCGTTATCGTGATGATAACCTGAAATATAGTATTTGAGGGGTTATCGTTCGGGTCGACCACGAACCCGGTCAAGACTTGCTCGTCCTTTGCTATAGTGGTTGCGCGGAGTGCAAAACGAGAATGGTGACGAGAATGGGCAGGGCGTCCCTGATCGCCGCGGTCGGACTGTTCGCCTGGAGCGCCGGGGCGCTGGTCGACGATGCGCCTCTCACTCTTTACTGGTTTCCCCGGCCGCCCTTCTATTACGAGGAAGACGGCCGGATGCACGGCGTGATCGTCGAGCCGACCGAGCGGGTGCTGGACGCCGCCGGCATCCCCTATGTGTGGAAACTCATGCCGTTCAGCCGGGTCCTCGCCACGGTGCGCGCCAACAGCGAGAGGGGGTGCGGCGTCGGCTGGTACTGGTCGCCCGAGCGGGCGCGGATGGCCCAATACAGCCCGGTGATCTATTACAGCCGCGAGATCGTCGCCGCGGTGCGCTCGGATGTGACGGGCGGCGGGCCGGCCAGCATCCGCGATTTTCTCGGCCGGTCCGATCTCAAATTCGTCGCCAAGCAGGATTTTTCCTATGGCGCCTATGTCCGCGAGGCCATCGCCGAAATGGTGCCGCGCTCGCGAATCCTGACCACGCCGGCCGACGTTCCACTGATCCTGAAGATGGTCCAGTCCGGCCGCGGCGACTTCACCCTGGCTCCGCTGGAGGAGGTCGAGTATCTGCTGAAGCAGGAGTTTCCCGACGGATCGCTGCGGGTCCAGACCTTCTACGACGTCCCGCGCAGCGAAGGCCGGCACCTGATGTGCAGCAAATCCGTGCCGGCCGAGTGGATGACGCGCATCGGGCTGGCGATCAGCGAGAATCGTCCCGCTCCCCCATGAGGGCGATGGCGGCGTCGACGAAGCCGCGCACCTCCCCCTGGTGGATCACCGGCGACGCGGGTTGCCCCCGCGCCGCCATCTCCGGTGCCGCCAGCGCCACGAGCAGGAGCGGGAGCAGGGCTATCTTCATGGCGCGTCGGCTCACTCGAGTTCCTTCGGGGTCTTGCTCTTGATGTCCGGCCAGTTCTCGTTGGCGCGGCCGATATTGCCGGGAATGTCCTTGCTCCAGCGCACCCCGACATCAGGGCTGACGTTCAGATAGAGCTTCTGGTCGACGATCTTCCAGACGTTCGGATCGCCCTCGAACTTCTTGCTCAGCGCGGTCCCCATGGCGCAGAAGCCGCCATATTGGGGCAGATAGGCGGCGGGATTGGCCTTGAATTTCTGCAGATGGTCGGCATCGGTGAAGTAATAGGTGGCGCCGTCGCGCTCGATCTTGAAGTCGGGCTTGCCCTTGCGGGGTTCGCCGTCGGTGAAATAGGCCACCGGGTCGTAACCCTGCATCGCCAGGCCATGGTCGTCGGTGTCGATCGACGCGGTGGAGTCGGCAACGATGGCGCGCGCCGCCGGCGCGGCGACGCCGTTGGCGATCAGCAGAAACGCCGAGAAGGCCGCCAGCGACGAAGTTCGAAACGACATGGATGTCTCCTTGCATGAGATGAGTTGGCGTCCGCCGACCGGACCGGGGGCGGAGTTATTGGTTCATTCGCGGCGACGGGCGGGAAAGTCACAGGCGGCCGGGGGAAATTTCTTTCGCCGCGGTGTGACCGAAGCGGCTTTCCGTTCGAACCCAGACAGGTGAACCGTCTCGATGAGGAGCCTGTGATGTTCGATACCAAATTCATTGTCCGCCCGCTTTCGGCCGTTCTGGCCGGGTCCGTGACCATGGCGCTGGCCATGGCGGCCCAGGCGGACGAGGCCAAGCAGGCGGCCAAGCCGCCGATGGAGAAGTGCTATGGCGTCTCCAAGGCCGGCGACAATGATTGCAAGGCCGGCGCCGGCACCAGCTGCGCCGGGACGTCGAAGACCGATTACCAGAAGAATGCGTGGAAGTACGTGCCCGCCGGCACCTGCACGCAGATCCAGACTCCCAAGGGTAACGGGTCGTTGACCGCGGGCTGAGGATCCGGTCGGTGACCATCGTTGGGCCGACCTGATCCAGGTCGGCCTCTTCATCTGAAATCCCTTGGAGAGTTGCATGAACCTCTATGCGTTCCTCGTCGCCCGCGCCAACGCGATTCCCGAAGCCCTCCTGCTGCTGGTCGCGCGCCTGGGCACCGCGGCGATCTTCATCGAATCGGGGCGGACCAAGGTCGAGGGCTTCCTCACCATCAAGGACAGCACCTACGAATTGTTCTCCACCGATTACAAGCTGCCGCTGGTCCCGCCGGAACTGGCCGCCCATCTGGCGACCTATTCCGAGCATTTCTTCCCGCTGCTGCTGATCCTCGGGCTGTTCGCGCGAGTCGGCGCCCTCGGGTTGCTGGGCATGACCACGGTGATCGAAATCTTCGTCTATCCCGACGCCTGGCCGACCCATCTGAGCTGGGCCGGGCTGATGCTGCCGATTCTGGCCCGCGGCGCCGGAAAGCTGTCGCTCGATTGGGCCCTGGGCATCGATCGCGGAGGCCGCTGATCAGCGGCCCCTCTCCGCCATCAGCGCCAGTCGGATCATCCCGCGATGAATGTTCATCTTCACCAGCGAGTTCGATTGGCCGGTTCGGGCCGAGGCTTCGACGATGCTGTATCCCTCGAGCTTGACCAGGCGGATCACATCCGCCTGGGCCGGCTTCAGCGCCGTCATCAGGCGCTGCAGGACCGAGGCGCTCAGCACCGCGTTCTCATGGTCCGCGACCGGCAATTCCTCGCCGAGGGGCTCGTACGCCAGGCGCTTCACGTCGCGGATCTGGTCGGCCCATTTATAGCGGGCGATGGCAGCCACCCAGGGATAAAGCGGGCGCGAAGGCTCGTACGAGGCGCGCCGTTCATGGACCGCGATCAGCGCCTCCTGCACCGCGTCGTCCACCAGCGAGACCGGCAGCCGCCGCCGGTAATAGCGGGTCAGCCATAGTCTGAGTTCCTCCAGCAGCCGCCGATAGGCCTGGTCGTCTCCGCGGCAGCTGGCCGCCATGAGGGTGTCCCAATCCGTCTTGGGCGCCGATGGCGCGGGTCTGTGAGCGACCATATCGAGTCCATGTCTGGCTGTTGAACGTCACTAGGGGTTCGATGTCGCCTTTCTATCGATCGAAGGTGAGTGTTTTGATGCTTTATTATTGCAAATATATGCCTAATCGTTTCTTATTTGAAGAAGAGGCTATGCTGGAACCAGGGGTTCCACGGCGATGGGGCGGGAGTGTTGGCTTAAAATTGGTAACCTAGTGATATTTTTTAGAACGGTTACAGTATTTTGTGATTTTCGTCAATGAGTTAACAAAATACGGTCTATTCCCTATTGAAGTAACCATATAAAATCATATTGAAAGGTTACTAAAATTTCCGTATAACCCCTCCGCACCGTGTTTTGTGGTTAGCGAAGAGGGTTTGCTCATGCTGGTCTGCTTCAGGTCCCTGTGGGATGCCGTGTCGGTCGCGAGCGTCGACGCCGCAACGGTTTTCAGCGCGACGGGCAGTCTCCCGGCGGCGTTGGCGGTGATGCTGCTGCCGTCGCTGCTGTACCGGCTAAGGCGCGGGTTGCGGGTGGCGGCATTGACGGTATTTGTGCAAAATGCGGTGTGATCTATTCCGATCGCACCGAGGCGCACTCATGGTCGGAGCCTTCTTCGCACTGTTTCTTTCCGCCGCGGCCTGGCTGGTCGCGGGGCCAGGACGCGCCGAGGAGGCTCGCGTGCTCATCGGCAGCATCGCCGCCGCGTCCGAGACCGGCGCCGACGATCCGGATGCGGCGGCCTCTCCCGTCGCCCGCGCCGCCAAGGCGCTGATGGATCGGCTGGGCTATCGCCGTCCGCCGGAACTGTTGCCCTTCGTCCGGGCGGTGGTCGAAGTGCAGAAGCACGACGATGCGGTCATGCTGCCCCTGGCGCGCACGCCGAAGCGCGAGTCCGAATATCAGTGGCTGGTGCCGCTGTGGGAGGATGACTGCGTGATCGTCACGTTGCGCGGACTCGATATCGACGCCAAGAACCTCGGCTCGGCGCGCATCGGGGTGGTGCGGGCTTCGGCGACGCAGGAGGTGGCCGAGCAGTTGGGATATACCAATCTTGAGTTGTCCACCGACGACATCCAGAATCTGCAGAAGTTACGGCGGGGCCGCATCGAGGCCTGGTTCGGCCTGCGCCAGCGGGTCGATCGGGCGATCGCCCTGTTGCGCCTGGATCCCGCGGAATTCCATATCTCCGCGTCTCTGTCGCCGCTGAAGATCTATGTCGCGGCCTCGAAATCCTTCGATTCCAAGGAGGCCGAGCGGTGGAAAGCCGCCGGGGACGGGCTGCTTGCCGAGGGCGTGATGGCGTCGCTGCTGCGCGACGGCCCGCTGTAGTTTTTCGCTGAAGCCCGTGGCGCGGACGTGTAGTGTTGAAATATCAACACCCCGGTGAGCGTGCCGCATGCGGGTCTTCAGTCTCGAACGACGTCACTCCGCCTTCCGCCTGCTGGGTGCGCTCGCGCTTTGCCTCGCGGCGCTGGCCGGACCGGTCCGGGCCGAGATCGTGGTGGCCAGCGTCTGGACCCTGCAAAGCAGCTTGAATCGCCAGGCCCTCGACCTGGCGATCGAGAAGATCAATGCCGGCGGCGGCTTGCTGGGCCAGACGGTGCGGCTGGTCTCGTTCGATGAAGGCTGCAATGACGAGCAGGGGGCGCTGGTGGCGCGGATGGTGCTGCGCCAATCTCCCTCGCTGGTGGTCGGGCACCAATGTTCCGGCCCGGCGATCACCGCCGCGCCAACTTACGCCGCGGCGGGCGTGGTGCAGATCGCCCCCAACGCCACCAGTCCGCGCCTGACGGAAATGGGCATCGCAACGGTGTTCCGCCTGGTCGGCCGCGACGACCGGCAGGGAGCGGCGGCGGCGGACCGCATTGCCAGGGAGTGGCCCAAGGCGCGTATCGGCCTGATCGAGGATGACAGCGTCTACGGCACCGCGCTGGCGGCTTCGGTGCGCCGCGAGCTCGATCGCGTCGGGATCGACGCCGTCGATTCCTTCCCGATCCGGGTGCGGTCGCGCCGCTCTGCCGAGATCCTGGCGGCGGTGCGGCGCGACAATCTCAACCTGGTCTATTTCGCCTGCAATTACAGCCAGGATATCGGCATGCTGGTGCGCGGGCTGGCGGCGATTCCCGGCCTGACCATCCTGGCCGGCGACGCCGCCATCGACCTCGGCGACAGCGTTTCGCGCTATCTGGTCGACATCCCGTTCTATTACACCTTCTTTCCCGACCTCTCGGCATCGCCCAAAGTGCGGGCGCTGTTCGCCGAAGGACAGGCCCGCGGCGTCGCCTTCACCGATCGCACCCTGCGCGCTTATGTGGCGATCGAACTGTGGGCCGAGGCGGTGCGCCGCGCCGGCAGCCTGGACGCCGCCCGCGTCGCCGAGGTGCTGCATCGCGACCGCTTCGACACCGAGCTGGGCGAGGTGTCGTTCGACGCCAAGGGCGACGTCAGGGGCGCGCCCGCCGAATGGGCCTGGCGCCGGCTGGGCGTCCCGGCCCCACGCCATGTCAGCGAGGCGGCCGAGGACGCCGCCAAGGGCGATTGACCGCCCTTGTTACTTCCAGCCGCCGCCTAGCGCCTTGATCAGCAGCACGCTGGACGTCATCCGCCGGGTCTGGATGTCGGCATCCGACAGCCGCGCCGCCAGCTCGACATTCTGCGCCACGATGACGTCGTAATAGGCCGCCAGCCCGCCGCCATAGAGCTTTTCGGCGTGGAAGGTGGCCTCGGCGGCGGCGGCGACGGCGGCGGCCTGGGTCTGCGCCTCCTCCTCCAGCCGGCGGCGGGCGGCCAGTTGGTCCTCGACCTCGCCATAGGCGGTCAGCACCGTCTGGCGGTAATTGGCGGCGGCCTCGTCGTAAGCCGCGCGCGCCTTGTCGGTCAAAGCGTCGCGCTTGCCGCCGTCGAACAGGTTGAGCAGCGATTGCGGGCCGAAACCCCAGGCCTCGGCCGGCGCCGTGAACAGATGGTTGGGCAGGGCGGCCTGGACGCCGAACAGGGCGTTCAAATTGAAGCTGGGATAATAGGCGGTCTTGGCCAGGCCGATATCCTGGTTGGCGGCGGCGACTCGCCGTTCGGCGGCGGCGATGTCGGGGCGGCGCTGCAGCAACTCGCCGGGCAGAACCGGCGCCAAAGCGGGCGGGGCACCTTCCAGCGGACGGGCCGGCAGGGCGAAATTGGCCGGGATCTCGCCGGTCAGGATGGCGATGGCGTGCTCCAGGCTGGCGCGCTTCAGGCGAATCTCGGCGGCCTGGGTGCGGGCACCCTGATATTGCGCCTCGGCGGCGGCCAGGTCCGGCTTGGCGGCATAGCCGACGCCGAAGCGGGCCTGGGTCAGTTCCACGCTTTTGCGGTAATCCTCGACGGTGCGGTCGATGATGTCCTGTTCGGTGTCGTAGCCGCGCAGGATGAAATAATCGGCGGCCAATTCGGCATGCAGCGCCAGCTCGACCGAGGCGAGATCGCCGGCGCTGGCCTCGGCGCG
>Ga0213872_10000493_pt1 | contig 31501 bp, 25 predicted proteins | sample VelepicomBERX_R2_FD_160071 | JGI IMG/M metagenome (GOLD analysis project Ga0213872, IMG submission 160071) | Rhizosphere microbial communities from Vellozia epidendroides in rupestrian grasslands, the National Park of Serra do Cipo, Brazil - RX_R2 | ecosystem: Host-associated > Plants > Roots >...
GAAGGCTTACCACGGATAAGGTAAATCACGCAAAATGCACCACTTCTGAGATGTGGGGGCGGGCCTGTGGGTATCAACTTTGATTTGACCGACTTGCAGGCTTTTCGCGCGGTGGTGGAGCTCGGTTCCTTCCGAAAGGCCGCAGAGGCGATCAGCATTTCCCAACCTGCTTTGAGTCGCCGGATTGACAAGCTTGAGGACGCGCTGGGTGTTCCTTTGTTCGAACGCACGACGCGCAGGGTGTCGCTCACGACTGTCGGGCGCGTGTTTGCCCGCAGCGCTGAACAGCTGCTCGATGATCTCGATGCTGCACTGCTTGGCATCCGTGACATTTCGTCGAGCCGCCTGGGTCACGTGACTGTCGCGTGCGTGCCCTCGGTGGCCTACTACTTTCTGCCGAATATCATTGCGAGCTATCACAGCCCCTTTCCTCGCATCAGGGTGAAGCTTCTGGATACGAGCGCGAACGAGGTGCTTGGTGCCGTCATCAGCGGCGAGGCGGACTTCGGTGTGAGCTTTATGGGCAGCCAAGAGCCCGAGGTCGAGTTCAAGATGCTGTTGCAGGAGCGGTTTGTTGCGGCGTGTCGCCGCGATCATCCTCTCGCCCGCCACAAACGTGTGACGTGGAACGAGCTGTATGAGCATGATTACATATCGGTAGACAAGACTTCGGGTAACCGCTTGCTGCTCGACCAGGCATTGTCGGCCGTGGCGCCGCGTGCGCCCAGTGTATGCGAGACGCGGCACGTCACGACGATGCTGGGCTTGGTTGAGGCGGGGCTCGGCGTTGCCGCTGTGCCCTCAATGGCCATGCCGGGACGTGATCATCCCATCCTCACAAGCGTTCCGCTCGTCGAACCGGTGGTGAAACGACGCGTGGGCATCCTGAAACGCCAGGGACGATCGCTCACACCGGCGGCAGACGCGTTCTATCAGATGGTTATTGAAGCGAAGCGCAGCGAGGTCAAATGAAGCGGCCCATAGCGTCAAACCCTTCGCCTTAGCGTGATGGTGCGGTGACGACAAAGCGCTGGCCACCATGAGCTTTAGCTGCCGTAATGCGCTTACCCGGCGCAGGCTCGGCAGCATCGACAGTACTGATTGATAACAGTACAACATCAATCATTCCAAAATATGCACTTTTGTTTGCAGGTCTCTCCGGCGAACATGACCCAAAACGACAAGCGACCGAACCACGGCGATTTTTGGGACACCCGGAGACACATCCATGCACACCTCATCCAACCCGTCGACCGGGCATTCAATAGCCGCGGCGATCTTCCGCGTCACTGCCGGGAATTTCCTTGAGCAGTTCGACTTCTTCCTGTTCGGCTTTTACGCGACGCAGATTGCAAACGTCTTCTTTCCCTCCGAGAGCGAGTTCGCTTCATTGATGATGACGTTCGCGGTTTTTGGCGCGGGCTTCCTGATGCGGCCACTCGGCGGGATTGTGCTTGGTGCGTATATCGATGATGTGGGTCGCCGAAAGGGGCTTATTGTCACGCTCTCCATCATGGCGAGCGGTACGATCTTGATCGCATTCGTACCTGGTTACGCCACAATAGGGCTTCTGGCTCCTGTGCTTGTCTTGCTCGGGCGTCTTCTGCAAGGTTTCTCGGCGGGTGCGGAGTTGGGCGGGGTGTCGGTGTATCTGGCCGAAATGGCCACGCCCGGTCGCAAGGGCTTTTTCACGAGTTGGCAGTCCGCCAGCCAGCAGGTCGCGATCGTCGTCGCTGCGGGCCTCGGTTTCGCGCTGAATCAATGGTTGAGCGCATCGGCGATTGCCTCATGGGGATGGCGTGTGCCGTTTTTCGTCGGCTGCATGATCGTGCCGTTCATTTTCGTGCTGCGCCGCAATCTCGAGGAAACGCAGGCGTTCAAAGCCCGCAAGCACCGCCCGGGCATGAAAGAGGTATTCAGAACGTTGGCTCAAAACTGGGCGATCGTCGTCGCGGGCATGATGCTGGTCGCGATGACCACCACGAGCTTCTATCTCATCACCGTGTATGCGCCGACCTTCGGCAAAACCGTGCTGCACCTCAGTACTGCAGATAGCTTGCTCGTGACCTTGTGTGTAGGCGTGTCGAACTTTCTATGGCTGCCCATCGGCGGTGCACTCTCAGACAAGATCGGCCGGCGGCCGATCCTCCTGGGCATGACGGTATTGGCGATCGCCACTGCCTATCCGGCACTTTCATTGCTCGCGCACGCACCGAGCTTCCTGAATATGCTGCTTGTACTGCTATGGCTCTCGTTCATGTACGGCATCTATAACGGCGCGATGATCGCTGCGCTCACGGAAGTGATGCCGGCCCAGGTGCGCGTTGCTGGCTTCTCGCTGGCGTATGGGCTGGCGACGGCAGTCTTTGGTGGCTTTACGCCCGCAATCTCGACCGCGGCCATTCACATGACTGGCGATAAGGCCGCACCCGGCTATTGGATGAGCTTCGCGGCCCTGTGTGCGCTCATGGCAACACTCGCACTTTATCGTCGCCGCGAAGCACCGTTGCTGACGCCGGCACATTGACGTGCAGTACTTCTCGTCCGTGTCTCATCCCTACGACCCCGCAGGACAATCACGATGAAGAACCTGTTTCTGAAGCTATGTGCGGCCACGCTTATCGCAACTTCGGCGGCGACAGTGAACGTACACGCTGCTGATCTGCATGTCATGACCTCCGGTGGCTTCACCGCCGCATACAAGCTGCTCGGGGCCAAGTTCGCATCCCAGACGGGCAACGAACTTGAGACGGTGCTCGGTCCATCAATGGGTAAGTCGCCCGAAGCCATTCCGAACCGGCTCGCGCGAGGCGAGCCTGCGGACGCCGTCATCATGGTGGGCTACGCGCTTGATGATCTGATCAAGCAAGGGAAGGTGATTGCTGGATCGCGTGTTGAGCTGGCCGATTCGCGCATCGGCATGGTTGTGCGGGCAGGTGCGGCGAAACCCGACATCAGCACGGCGGAGGGCCTCAGGCAGGTGTTGCTGCGCGCGAAGTCGATCGCTTATTCAGATAGTGCGAGTGGTGTCTATATCGAGCGAGAGCTGTTCAAGAAGCTGGGTATCGAGGACCAGGTGAAATCCAAAGCGAAGATGATCCAGCGGATTCCGGTCGCATCCGTCGTGGCGAATGGCGAGTACGAAATCGGCTTTCAGCAGGTAAGTGAGCTGCTGCCCATCCAAGGTGCGACCTTCGTCGGGAAGATTCCCGAATCGCTGCAGTCCGTCACGCGCTTTGCGGCTGGGATCCCCCTTGGCGCGCAGCATGCGGAGGATGCCAAGGCGCTACTCGAATACCTCGCGTCCCCCGAAGCCCAAGCCGACGTGAAATCGACTGGGCTTGATTCCGTACCTGCAAATTGAAGCGGGGCCAGGGTAGAGGAAGGGCACGCGGCGCTACATTCACGTAGGCAATAGAATCGTTGTCACTTTGAATCGGGTGGTCAAACGCACCGGAATCATCAAACGATGGTCAGGTGCGCGGTTGAGCGCTACCCTAAATCGCCCCGAAGACCTTGCGCAAAATGGCGCTGGTCTGGCCGATCGGATCTTGGCGGATGGCTTTTTCCTTGTCCGCCATGATCACGAAGAGGCCATCCAGCGCCTTGCGCGTCACATAGTCGTCGAGGTTCGCGTCTTCCTTTTTCACCAGACCCAGTTCGGCACCTTTGCCGGCATAGGCATCGTACTTTTCAGCCAGACTCAGGCGTGAGGTCGCTTGGTGCACGATGGGCTTGAACTTGGTCGTCAGCGCATCGCTCGTCGTGCGCTTGAAATACTCGGTGGCCGCATTGTCGCCGCCGGTGAGGATGCCCTTGGCGTCTTCCCAGCTCATCTTCTTGACGGCATTGACCAGAATCGGCTTGGCCTCGACCACCGCGCTTTCCGCCGCACGGTTCATGGTCAGTTCCAGCTCATCGGCCTGCTTACCCATCCCCATGGTCCGCAAGAGCTTTTCGGCTTTTTGCAGATTGCCCGGCAGCGGAATACGCACGCGGTCGTTGCCGAAAAAACCATCCTGCGTACCCAGCTGACTCACTGCGGCGTTGCCGGCTTGGGTCAAGGCTTCGCGCAGCCCGCTGGTGGCGTCCTTGTTCGATATGGCATCCAGATTGCCGGCCTGCACGGTCAGCGCAGAGACGCCTGCTGTGATGAAGATCGCGATATCGCGAGTGATATTCATAAGGAAACCCGTCGAAGAGAAGGTTGATGATGGGGTGACGCGAGCAGCTTACTGCATTTCTACTATCGCGATTTCTAACTTGATTGAAAGACACTACGTGTCAGTTATATGTAATAATATATATTACGAAAGCATAGTTCATACCTTTGGGCGCTTAATCCTTGCGCCTGCCGCAGCATTGCTATGCTGATTAAATACCCTGAAGCAACGATAAGGGCCGCGCGGCGCGGCACGAATACTCATGAGCATAATACATTCACGCGGCATGCGATGGGCACTAGTGGTGCTGTGCCTGGCAGGCGTACTGGCCAAGGCTGAGACGGGCGTTAGCGACAATGAAATCGTTCTGGGCGAATCGGCAGCGCTGACTGGCCCGGCGGCTGAGCTTGGCAAGGGCGTCAACCGTGGCGCCAAGGCGTATTTCGACTGGATCAACCAGCACGGCGGCGTACACGGCCGCAAGATTCGCCTGGTGGCGCTCGACGATGGCTACGAGCCCGAGCGTGCTGAGGCGAATACCAAGAAGCTGATCGATAGCGAGCACGCCTTTGCGCTGGTGGGCTATGTGGGCACGCCGACATCCAATGCCTCAATGCCGGATATCAACCAGGCAAAGATTCCCTTTATTGCGCCGTTTACCGGTGCGGACAGCCTGCGTACGCCGTTCAACAAACTGGTGTTCAACGTGCGGGCCGGTTACCGCGAAGAGGCCGAGCATATCGCCGATTCGATGTCGAAGCTCGGCATGAAGACGATCAACGTCTTCTACCAGAACGATGCCTACGGCAATGCGGGCCTGAAGGCGATGCAAGCTGCTGCCGCCGCCAAGGGCATGCAGATTGTCGCGACGGCCACTGTGCAGCGAAACAGCACCGATGTCGCGCATGCGGTTGATGAGCTGGTGGTGAAGAAGCCTGCCAACGCCATCTTCATGGTCAGCGCGTACAAGTCGTGCGCTGCCTTTATCAATGCCTCGCGCAGCCGCAACTTTGTCGGTCCGTTCTACAACGTCAGTTTCGTCGGTACCGAAGCGCTGATCACCGAGTTGAAGAAAGACGGCAGCGGTGTGATGGTGACACAGGTCATGCCGTCACCCTACAACCCGGTTTTACCGGTCACCATCGAATACCAGAAGGTGATGGCGGCATCTGGCAGCACACAGGTGGATTACCCAAGCCTTGAAGGCTTCATCGCCGCCAAGCTGACGGTGGAAGGCCTGAAGCGCGCTGGCAAGGACCTGACGCGCGAGCACCTGATCACCGCCCTGGAAGGCCTCGGCGACTACGACCTGGGTGGCTTCCGCGTGCGCTTCTCGGGCTCGGGCCACAATGGCTCGCAGTTTGTGGATTTCACCATCCTCGACAAGGACGGGCATATCCGTAGCTGATACGCTGCTGCATTCGATAAAAGACCAGCCTTTTGGCTAGCCGTTCACTTAAAGTGTTGATGGCCAGCTAGGCGGCTATAGAATCCCCCGAGTTTCATACTTGGGGGTTTTTCTTTGCCACGTATCTCTACGCGCGCCAAACCGTCACGGATCCAACCTGCTTCGGAAAGCGCCCAGGTCAACTTCTGCAAGAACCCGGTATGCGACAACTTCGGTGTTCCTGCCGCCGACAACCTGACCGGAAACCATTATCTCTGCAACGATAGGTACAGGGCGAACGCGCAAGGTATGCAACCCATGTTGCGGTGCACGGCTTGCGGCGAAATACCACTCATCAAAAGCAATCTGGCAATCTGCTAGGAGCCGCATCGACTGCTGGCGCCATGGGGCGGTTCGACAGAGATTTCCAGTTAGTATCGATACAAGCTGACTGCTCCATCAGATTGTCGCTACACAACTCTGTGCTGAAATTCTTGTGGACAACGATCGTCCTCCTATACTTGCTGCACGGGTTTGTCTAGGCGTCTCATCTCGTACCGCGCCGCTTGCACGCAGAGCATGTCGCGGCGACTTGCGTGAGGCCACGTTCATTGCCGGAGGATCGCAATGTCTGCATTTGTCATGAAATTGGTACGGGCGTCGCTATCGTCTGAGTTAGGGCGTTCGTTGATCGGCTTTGCAATCGTGCTTTTGGCGCTTCGCTTGCTACTCATGACAGCGTACATTTCGCCGCTACTTCCGGGTGCAATTTTGATATCGCTGCTTTCGGTCAGCTGCCTTCTGTATACATATAGATGCTACTGCACAATGGGCCGCCCCCCGTTGCGGCGAACAGTGCGAATTGTTCGATATGTTCGGCGGGCGTTCCAACCTAGTAAATTTTCAAGGTTTCTCTACGGCCTTTGCATGCTCGCCGGGATGGTCGAGCTGTTGTTCCTCTTGGCAACAAAGAGTTACAGCATGGCGATACCGCTATCGACTGTTGTTGGCACAATATTGATCGTCGCTGTCGCCATTGACTCGTTTCAGCGCATCGCCTATCTCTGGCGCTTTGAGTGGTTCGTTTCGTTGATGAAATGGGTAAAGTGGCTAGTTGGGGCAGCCGCGGGGTTTGGATCCGTTGCGATGGCTAAGCAGCTCACTCACTTGTTGACACATGTCGACCCAAAGTTCTTTCCCGAATTTGTCTATCTTGTAGGGGCGGCTTTCTTCCCAATTGCATTGATCGCCGTCATTTCGTTGTTCTTGAGCATCTTGGGTTTCATGCAAGGCATCGGTATGTTGCTGGCGCTGCTAGCTCAGATGATGACGTACTTTCTTCGCAACACAACCTCACCACTTGCGAAGTTGAGTGAAAAGGACATATTCGGAAGACTCCTACGGGGCAAGAAGCCGAAGCAAGGATTAAACGATTCCTTGTGGAGTTCGGTTCACGTGGTGCTCAGGCCACTCGGAACGCTTGCGCTGAGCGCGTTGGTCGTGCAGCTACTTGAGGTAGCGCCTGTAATCTATGCGAATTTGCCGGATCACTACGTTCGAGTTGCCTTGATGACAGTGGAGTTTCGGCCTGATCACCGCTGCCAAGGAGTTCCTTCGACGACTCCTGTCGCTTACTTAGACCGCGGAAACGTCTTACTTCCAATCGTCAAGGGCGGCAGGGAGGACTTCGACGTTCGTGCGTGCATATATGCCAGTCAATCGTCTACAGTAGCCTCAGTTACGCTAGGAAACGATTCATTTGCAAAGCGATCCGAGCAATCCAACCATTACAGTGATCAAGTCATAACAAACTAATTGCGCAAAACCTCCAGTGTAATCATGCGCATAGGCAAACCTAATGCACAACATCACATATATGGTTTTTTGTTCCATGCGACTAAGCGATATTGCATTACGCACACTATTCTTCTGCCTCAACGCCTGGGGCTCTACTCCGAATGACCCCGTCTTGATTGCGCGCTATGGCTCAACACGTGGGCTGTTGAAATCTGGGTGTCTAGCGTTGGGTAGCCTGATGCTTGGCCTAGTCACAATGCCAGGCAAGGATGTGGCATCCAACCCCTACGCGAGCCCTTTTGTTCCTCTCGGCGAAACAATGTCGGCTCTATTCTTAGTGCTTGCAGGCGTCGCTGTACTCGCAAGCGGTTGGTTCGGTTTTCGGCTCTATCGCACCTGGATGCGTCCCGACCTGTTTGATTTCCGGCATCCGGAGTGATGTGATGCGGCTTTGCGATTGCAAGTTATCTGACATTGTAAAAACTGCTTTTTGAAGCGAGAGCACCAAATATGGAACGATATGTTGTCAATAACGTGGAAGAGGCGGTGGATCTGGCCATTCGTTTCAAAAGCGAAGGTCGGTACGGCTGGTTTCGAGGGCAGCTACAGGCCAATTGGGAGCCGGCATCGTCGATGGAGCGCGCCATTCTGCGTGGAGAGTCGCAGGAACATCTAATCCAAAGGCTAACGCGCTTCGTGGAGTGGGCGAGTACCGAGCCCTCACTAAGCTATCTTGCCGATCCTGCAAACCGTGACCAGCTATTTGCGGTCCTCCAGCACTACGGATTCCCAACCTGCTACGTAGATTTCAGCACCGAACCGGGCGTCGCCGGTTTCTTTGCTTCCGATTGCAAGGAGCCTCCGGCTCATGGAACTCGCTCAGCCATTTTTTGCCTCGACACAGCTGACTTGCGCCATTTTTATGACGAAAACATAACGCCATATTGTAAAGAAGACACTGAAACATATGAGGTTGACCTTGTCTCGGTAAACGTCGACAACCTGTGGCGGCTGCAGGCCCAGGCCGGTCATTTTGTGTACACCAACCACAGCTGGTACCGCATCTATGATCTCGATCGGATCGAGTTCCCTTGGAGCGGTTATCCCTCGTTCCCGCCGAAGAACCAGATCTATCCCGAACACCGCAGTGCCTTGGAACAACTCCTCGATAACTATTTCGAAGACGAACGGCGCTACCGTAACTATGAGGGTTTCTTGCGCTGGCAAGAAGAGCAGACGTCATCCGGCCAACCGACAAGTAGCTACATAACCATTAAATCGGACGGATACAACGAAGATATGTTCGATGCCCCACCTCCGGAGCTGCAGTGCTGGAGTGATGAGGCCTTGAAATCCTGGCTGGAGGTGCCCGCCGAATCTTTCCACGATGTGGTGGGCTTCCACCAAACCGTTGCTCTGCGAGAAGGTCCTAATACCCCCTCTCCGAGCAAGCAACTCACATACGGAATTTCTACCGCAATGCGTCACGATACCTCGCTGCGTTTGCGTGCGGTCCGATGGGAGATACGGGGTTTGCCAGATGCGGTTGATCGTGAGCGGTTAGAGCGGCTAGTGCGCGAAGCATGGAACGGTATGCGGCGACTTCCCTACGATGATGAGGACATCGCTGTAGCTTGCGGCACTCTGCTTGAACTGTGTTCGCAGCCAGGTATCCTGTCATTTAGTAGTACCGAGATTCTTCGTGCGTTCCAAACCTGGTGCCCCGATGCTATGCAAGTTGAATTTGGTACAAAAGGCGATTCCGGCTCGCGAGGTTACTGCTCTGAGGCGCGACTAAGCACGGCTATAAGCCCTACGTGGATCCAAACGCTACCGGTCAATGCATCGGCCAACAACACCTCTGCCGCCTTGCTTCTCTGTCAATTACCTAAACGGATGCTGGATTTCCCTGCTTTTGCCACGATGTTCGGGCGCGAGCTGATACCTTCTCAATTGGCCCGCGAGCGCTCACTGGTTCATTTTAATCCCGCAAGGTTGCATTACTTCGGGTTGCCATGAATCAAAATCTCACTTAAGCATCTACTGTTAAGCGATGGTAGTGCCTGACTGACCTGTTCTGCGATTTTCGGATCAAGGTGGTCTAGAGATAACGGCTCATCACCATTGGAGCTGTGATTAAGAAGGGCCCACACAAATCCGCTATCGATGAGCTACTTGAAGAAGTTGCCCGAGCTCTTTGCATAAAAATCCTCCGAGGCTGAAGCTCGGAGGATTCCTTGGGGTTAAGTAGACCATCAACACCTTAACGGAATGACCAGGCCTTATGGCCGGCTTTTTGTTGGGCGACGGTTGTTGACTAGGCGTGCGGATCGATGCGCTCGGGGTGGGTGTAGACCGTCATGCGCGTATCGCGCGCAAAGCCGATCAATGTGATGCCGGCTTCGTCGGCCATGCGTAGGGCCATGGCCGTGGGGGCGGAAATCGCGGCGATGACGGGGATACCGGCGATAGCGGCCTTATAGATGATCTCGTAAGACGCACGCGAGCTCATCACCAGCAGCGGGGGCGGCGACATGCGTGCATGCAGCAGCGCCCCGATTAGCTTGTCGAGTGCGTTATGGCGGCCGACGTCTTCGCGCACCGTCAACTGGCCGGCATGCCAGGCGCCCGCTGCGTGCACGGCGCCGGTGGCTTGGTTCAGGGGTTGCTGTGCCGCAAGGCTGGCCAAGGCTGTGCTCACGTCTTGCGGGCGAATGTGGACGCCGGACTCGACGCGCGGTACGGGCCGGATTGCATGCTCAAGGGAATCTTGCCCACATAGCCCGCAGCCGGTGCGGCCGGCCAGGGTGCGGCGGGTGTCTTTCATCGCCAGAAAGCGCGGCTCGGCGATGCGCATGTCGAGCGTGATGCCGCGCTCGCCGTGCGTGATATCGAGGTCGTACAGCTCTTCGCGGCGGGTGAGGATGCCCTCGGTGAGCGAGAAGCCCAGCGCGAAGTCTTCCAGATCCAGCGGGGTGGCCATCATCACTGCATGTGAGATGCCGTTGTAGACGAGGGCAATGGCGGCTTCTTCGGCCAGCGTTTCGCTGCGCAGCTCGACCGTGCCCGAGTCGAAGCGCGTAGCGGGGCGGGTGGTGTAGCCGTCGGTTAGTGGATAGTCGCTCATGCTGCGTCGCTCAATGATCGCCCGCGCTCGGTCAGCCAGAGTGTGCGGCGCTTGGCATCTTGCTTGATCTCGACTAGCCCTAGCCCCCCCAGTGCTGCGTTGTCGCCCAGTACGACGAGCGCGCGGTTGAGCTGGCTCATGCCGATGCCCAGCCGCTTGCCGATCTGGTGGTCCGAAAGGCCATCTTGCTCGGCCAGCAACGCCACGACGGCGATCAACAGCTCTTCCATACTGCGTCAGGCCGCCACGGGCTGTGTGCTGGGCGAGAGGATGACGGGGATGGATTTGGATGCGGGCGTGCGGGCGCGGTCGGCCATGCTGCTGAGCGGCACCAGGCCATTGGTCTCGGGGAAATAGCTTGCGAGGCAGCCTTCGGGAATATCGTATTCCACCAGCAGGAAATGCTTGGCGACGCGCTCGCCATCGGCCCAGACGGACGTGAGATCGACCCAGTCGCCGGCCTTCATATTCAACCGGGCGAGGTCGGCCGGGTTGATAAAGCACACGCGGCGATGGCCGAACACACCGCGGTAGCGGTCGTCCAGGCCATACACCGTGGTGTTGTACTGGTCGTGGCTGCGCACGGTCATCAGGTTGAAGACCGGTTGCGCGTGCTGCGCGCGCAGTGCTTTCACCGGTAGATCGCGCGGCACCGGGTGGGCAAAGAAACGCGCCTTGCCCGTCGCAGTGACCCAGCGGCGGTCGCGTGCCGAATTACCGAGGTAGAAGCCGCCCGGCACATGCACGCGGGCGTTGAAATCGCTAAAGCCATCGATCACTTGCGCGATCTTGTCGCGGATGCGGTCGTAGTCTTCGATCAACCAAAGCCAGCGCGTTTTGCTGTGCGGCAGCGTGGCAGCAGCGAGCCGCGCGACGATGGCGGGCTCGGAGAGTAGGGCAGGGGCGGCCGGCGGGTTCATGCCGGTCGAGATATGCACCATGCTCATTGAGTCTTCCACCGTCACGCCTTGCGGGCCGGCGGCCTGGATGTCGATCTCGGTACGGCCAAGGCAAGGCAGGATCAACGCGTCTTTGCCGTGCACCAGGTGCGAGCGATTGAGTTTGGTCGTGACATGCGCCGTTAGTGCGCAGTTGCGCAGGCCTTGCTGCGTGCGTTCGCTATCGGGCGTTGCGGTGGCGAAATTGCCGCCGAGGCCGAAGAACACCTTGGCACTGCCGTCGAGCATGGCTTCGATGGCGCCTACGGTGTCGTGGCCGTGTTCTTGTGGCGGGGCAAAGTCGAATGCCGTGCCGAGCTTCTGCAAAAAGTCGGCGCTTGGCTTTTCGTAGATGCCCATCGTGCGGTCGCCCTGCACGTTGGAATGTCCGCGCACGGGGCAAGCGCCAGCACCCGGCTTGCCGATATTGCCCTTGAGCAGCAGCAGGTTGACGATAGCCTGGATGGTGGCGACAGAATGCTTGTGCTGGGTGATGCCCATGCCCCAGGTGCAGATGGTGGCGCGGCTACTCATGTAGATCGCAGCGGCCTTGCGGATATCGGTTTCGCTGAGACCGGATTCTTCGACGATCACGGCCCAGGGCTCGGCCACGACATCGGCGCGGAAAGCGTCGAAGCCATCGGTATGTTCACGAATAAAGGCTTCGTCGATATCGCCCGCTTCGAGCACTGCCTTGGCAATGCCCTTGACCACGGCCAGGTCGCCGCCGATCTTCGGCTGGTAGTAGTCGGAACTGATATCCGTACCACCGCCGGTGAGCATCTCGACCGGGCTTTGCGGGTTGGTAAAGCGTTGCAGGCCCCGCTCTTTGAGCGGGTTGAAGGCCACAATGCGGCAGCCGCGCTTGGCGGCATCGCGCAGCGTACCCAGCATGCGCGGGTGATTGGTGCCGGGGTTCTGGCCAAAGATGAAGATCGCTTCGGCGTGGTCGAAATCTTCCAACGTGACCGTGCCCTTGCCGATGCCGATCTGCTCTTTCATGGCCGTGCCGGAAGGCTCGTGGCACATGTTCGAGCAATCGGGCATGTTGTTGGTGCCGAATTCACGCACGAAGAGCTGGTAAAGGAAGGCGGCTTCGTTGGATGCGCGACCGGAGGTGTAGAACAGTGCCTCGTTGGGGCTTGCCAGTGCATTGAGCTGCTGCGCAATCAGGGCAAAAGCCGCATCCCAGTCGATGGGGACGTAGTGATCGGTGGTGGGGTCGTAGCGCATCGGCTCGGTGAGCCGGCCTTGCGATTCGAGCCAGAAATCGTCGCGCGCAAGCAGATCGGCGACAGTATGTTGGGCGAAGAAATCTGCGGTGACGCGACGTTCGGTCGCCTCTGCCGCCACAGCCTTCGCGCCGTTTTCGCAGAATTCAAAACTCGAATGGTGGTTCGAGTCGGGCCAGGCACAACCGGGGCAGTCAAAGCCATCGGGTTGATTGGTGCGCAGGAGCGTACCGAAGCCCTTGCCGGGAATGCCTTGCTCCCGCAACTGGCCCAATACGCTTTTCAATGCATCCCAACCGCCGGCTGGCTTGGTGTAGATGCGGATTGCCTGCTTGGTCATGCTTGGCCCTTTCGAATTGCCTTAACTACTTAGCTGAACAACGCCATGGTCTTTACGATGGTCTGCTTCACGCCCCAGGCGAGTGGCAGCAGCACGATGGCCCACAGCAACAGCCCCTTGATCTTCGTGCTCATGATCATGCCTCCGATTGAATGTGATGTGCACCCACCTGCTTTACGCAGGCGTTGCAGATAAAGCCCAGTACCAAAAGGCCGGCCATGACGTACATCGTAGTGTTATACGCCTGTGCCTTGGCAACACCATGGGCGAGCTGATAATCGCGCATGTAGTTCACGATCACCGGGCCGAGCACGCCGGCCAGCGACCATGCAGTCAGCAGGCGGCCGTGGATGGCGCCGACGAAACGGGTGCCAAAGAGGTCGGAGAGGTAAGCCGGGATGGTGGCAAAGCCGCCGCCGTACATCGACAGGATCAGCGCATAGAGCAGCACGAACAACGGTACGCTGCCCATGGCGCCGGCAGTCGGCACCAGCGCGTACAGCACAGCGCCCAGCGCAAAGAAGACCATATAGGTCGCCTTGCGGCCGATCTTGTCCGACAGGCTCGACCATGCGAAGCGGCCACCCATATTGAAGATGGACAACAGGCCCACGAAGCCCGCAGCCGCTGCTGCAGCAATGCTGCCCTTGAACACTTCTTGAATCATCAGCGAAGCCTGGCCCAACACACCGATACCGGCCGTCACGTTGAGGCACAGCACGGCCCACAGCAGCCAGAATTGCGGCGTCTTGTGGACTTCATCGACATGTACATAGCTCGTGTTGGCGAGCTTGTCGGCCACGGGCTTGGGCTCGAAGCCTTCGGGCTTCCAGCCTTCGGCCGGCACGCGTACCGCGAAGGCGCCGATCAGCATCGCCAGGGTGTACAGGGTGCCCATGATGACGAAGGCTTCGATGATACCTGGGTGGTCCGGGCCTTTGAACTTGTCCATCAGCATCACGGCCAGTGGGGCGCCGATCATCGCGCCGCCGCCAAAGCCCATGATGGCCATGCCGGTTGCCATGCCGCGACGGTCAGGGAACCACTTGATGAGCGTGGAGACGGGCGAGATATAACCCAGACCGAGGCCGACGCCACCCAGGGCGCCATAGCCCACGTACAGCAGCCACAGCTGGTGCGTTTGCAGGCCGATGGCCGACACCAGGAAGCCACCGCCAAAGCACAGTGCCGCCAGGAACATCGCGGCACGGGGGCCGTCGCGCTCCAGCCACTTGCCGCCAATCGCGGCCGATAGGCCCAGGCAGACGATGGCGATCGAGAAGATCCAGCCTAGATCGGGAATGGACCAGCCGTAGGCTTTGTTCAACGGCGCGTTGAACACCGAGAAGGCATAGGCCTGACCGATGGAGAGATGGATGGCGAGCGCCGCCGGCGGAATCAGCCAGCGGTTGAAACCGCTGTCGGCCACGCTGTGGCCTTTGTCGAGCATCGATAGTATGGACATGGGATAGGTATCTTCTATTTTTGGGAATGTAGTTCACCTGCGACGCATTCGCATCGCAGACCTTTGCCATGAGTTCCGGGCTCACGGCGGTATTCCAAAGCCGCTGACGAAAGTTGTTGGGGCAACCTCCTTATCACTTTGGCAATGAAAAGAGACGCGTCTTCGTCCCCCTGTGGGGAGGAGGACTCAGCGCAATGCCAACGCCCGCAGTGAATCAGCCAGGTAGCGGGCGATCTGCATGCGGCTGATAGTTCGGTACCGTACGCAAATATATTGTTGACATCAAGGGGGAGGATATCAGGAAGTCGGCTGTTGCCCGATTACATGCCATGGGAATATTCCACACCACAGCCATACGCAAAAGTGCTTTCACATCAGGGTCATGCGGCTGTGGTTCGAGTGGGTCCCAAAAGAACACCAAGCAGTCCACACGGCGCTCGACGATGGCGGCGCCAATCTGCTGGTCACCCCCAAGCGGGCCGCTCTGGTACCGGGTGACGGTGAGGCCCAGTTCGCGTTCCAGCATGGCACCAGTTGTGCCTGTGGCCGAGATGGTGTGGCCTGCCAGGGCGTCGCGGTTTTGCCGCGCCCAATCAAGCAGCTCGGCTTTTTTATGGTCATGTGCGACGAGCGCAATCTGTTTGCCCGAGGGCATGGTGATACTAGTGTGCGGTTCGCTCATGGGGTGGACGCCAAGCCGGTAGGTATAACGCAAGCGGTAAAAGGCGGAATTATACAGCCAGTTACAAATTGATGTATTTCTGCATCAATTCTGATGTATTTCCCTCGATTGTCGGCTGGCACGCTTGATCGCTCCGCGATTGATTCGCACCATGTACCTGCCAACCACATGGGGTATGACGTTTGTATAGATTACCGCAAGACCACGTTGTTGGGGAGTCGTTGTAGTACTGCCGGCACACTGGCAGCGAGGCATGTGATTGGTGTAGTGCATTGATATTTATTCTTATTTTTTGAAATACCTCAGGAGAAGTTGTCATGATGTTTAAGCGAAATAGCCTTGCCATGATCCTGGCGGCGACATTCGGCGTGGTCGCCCACGCCGAAACCAGCTGGGTCTCTACCGAAACCCACGCAACCTCCGTGCGCACCAGCATGGGGATGGCGGTCGAAGCTTCCGGCGTTGTTGCACCCGCCTTGCCGCTGCATGTGGCTGTCAGCCTCAAGCTGCGTAACGAAGCCGACCTGGATGCGCGCGTCGAGCGCATCAAACACGGCAGCACGACCGATTATTTGACCAAGCAACAATTCCTGAGCCTGCACGCGCCCACAGCGGCGCAGGTGCAAGTGGTGGTCAACCACTTGGCGCAGTCGGGCTTCCGCAATATCAAGGTGGCCCCCAACCGCATGCTGGTGACGGCTGATGGCTCGGCCGCTGTTGCCAAGACGGCATTCAACGCCGATCTGCGCCACTTCATGAGCGAAGGCAAGATGGTGTACGCCAACGTGAATGACGCACAAGTGCCGGCGGCACTCGGTGGCATTGTGCTGGCTGTGCATGGCCTGCAGAATGCGCACCACGCGCACACCATGCTGGTCAAGGCTGCACCGCGCGCCGGTGCCGGCACGCAAGCCGTCACGGGCCACAACCCGACCGACTTCCCGACCATTTACAACGCCGATAGCCTGCCGGCCGCATCCACCGCCACCATCGGCATTATCTCGGAAGGCGACCTGACGCAAACGCTGAGCGACCTGCAGCAGTTCACCTCCAGCGCGGGCTATCCATCGGTCAACGCCACAACCGAGCTCGCCGGCAACGGCACCAGCGATACCAGCGGTACCGACGAATGGAACCTCGACAGCCAAGATGCATTGGCTGCGGCCGGTGGCCAGCTGAACCAGATGATTTTCTACGTGGCTGACTCGCTGGGCGATGCTGACCTCGACGCTGCTTACAACCTCGCCGTGAGCGATGGCACCGCCAGCGTGATCAATATCTCGCTCGGCGAGTGCGAGCGCGATGCCAAGGCCAGCGGCAATATCGCGACTGACGACCAGATCTACAAATCGGGCGTGGCGCAAGGCATGACCTGGTCGGTGTCGTCGGGTGATTCCGGCTCGGCCGAATGCGGCAGCAACTCCGGCCAGAGCTACCCGGCCACATCGCCGTACGTGATCGCAGTGGGTGGCACCACCATCAACAGCAACGGCACGAGCTATGTGTCGGAAAGCACCTGGAGCGGTGGTGGCGGCGGCCCAAGCGTAGTTGAAGCCATTCCTTCCTGGCAGAAGTCTGCAGGCGTGCTCGGCACCTCCACCAAGCGCGGCGTGCCCGATATCTCCTTCGATGCCGACCCGAACAGCGGCGCGCAAGTGATCGTCAATGGCTCGCTCTCGCAAATCGGCGGCACCAGCCTTGCAGCCCCGCTGTTCACGGGCTTCTGGGCACGTATCCAGTCGGTGCAAGGCAACACGCTGGTTTCGCCCAACCCGGCTATCTACAAGTACGCCAAGGCCAACCCATCGGCCTTCCACGACGTGACCACCGGCAGCAACGGCGGTTACAAGGCCAAGGCAGGTTGGGATTACGCAACCGGCTGGGGCAGCTTGAACGTCGCCAACTTCGCCAACCTGGTCAGCGCACACGCATCTGAGTTCTAAGCTGCCCACGTACCGGCGGTCTTGATCGCCCGGCGTTGAAAGGGTGCCCCATGCGGGCACCCTTTTTCATTGCGCGGAGCGTGTAGTCGCAACGTGATTGCCTTCAGCCGCCCAAGCCGGCAGACTCGGTCGCATCCAAACCCCTCGCACCGCCGCACTGTGCGCCCAATATGCCGTGGCCTATGCCGCAACGGCGGAGACTCCCAAATGACCCTACCGCTCCCCCAGTTCGTCGCCGCAGGCGAAGCCCTCACCGACATGATCCGCACCGGGCCGCAAAGCTGGGATAGCAAGGTCGGGGGCGCCACCTGGAACGTCGCCCGCGTGGTTGCCAAGCTCGGCCTGCCGAGCGCCTTTGCTGGCGCCATCAGTCAAGATTGCTTTGGCGATGCACTGTGGGATGCCAGTGTCGAGGCCGGGCTTGATACGCGATTCCTGCAGCGCAACGCTGCGTCGCCCCTGCTGGCGATTGTCCACGAGCTGCACCCACCCAAATACTTCTTCGTCGGCGACAACAGCGCTGATCTGCATTTCGACGCCGCAGCGCTGCCAGCCGGGTGGATGCAAGCCGTCAAATGGGTACACTTCTGCGGCATCAGCCTCGCCCGCGAACCGCTCGCCAGCCGCCTAGTGACGCTGGCTGCGCAGCTGAAAGCCGCCGGCGCCCGCATCAGCTACGACCCGAACTACCGCGCAATCATGGACGAACGCTACGACGCCACGCTGGGCCAGATGGCGGCGCTGGCTCATCTCATTAAAGTGTCGGATGAAGACTTGCTTGGCCTCTTCCGCACCGACGACCAAACCGCCGCATTTGCCCAGCTACGCGCGATGAACCCCAACGCCGCCGTGCTCTATACGCGCGGGGCGGATGGGGCATCGCTGTATCACGGCGACGAGGTTTGGCATGCCAAGCCGCCGAAGATCGAGGTGGTGGATACGGTGGGGGCGGGGGATGCGAGTGCGGGGGGGATGATCTACAGCCTCGCGACTTCACCGGAGCGTGGGTGGGACGATCATTTGCGGTTTGCTGTGGCTGCGGGGGCGGCGGCTTGTTTGGCAGCTGGGGCGAATCCGCCGGGTTTGGAGGCGATTGAGGGGGTGTTGGGGCTTATTGTAGCGAAAGATAGCCGCGTATAAGTTTCAGCAAATTAGAGATGTGGCGTGTCATCTTCAATTTGGTCGCCGTGCCCCTGAGAAAGTTCAAAAGGTGGTGCAGTGGTGGCTTTAGTGAATAACCACAGAATCCGGAGTGAAATATGAGTTTTCCTGTGATAGTGATAAAAGGGAAGGCAGCGGAAAAACTTGTTGATGCCCTTGATCGCGGAATCGGTGGTATCTACAGACCCATCGGAACGATGCTCAATGCTGCAGCTGAAAGGCAGGCACGGAAAATAAAAGCGAAAACGAATATTGAAATTAAAGAAATGAGAGAGCGAGCCAAGCATCGGCTCGATTTTCAGGAGGTATGCAGACAAGAGAACATAGAATCCATAGTATCTAAGACTGCAAATATGTTGTCGGATAATGTGGATGATAAAGATATTGAGCAGGATTGGTTGACTCAGTTCTTTGCAATTGCGCAGGATGTTTCTGATGATGGTATGCAGACTTTGTGGGCAAAGATACTGAGTGGTGAGATAGCGAAACCCGGTTCATATGCTAAGCGAACTATTGACTTCCTTAGAACCCTCGAGAAAACCGAGGCTGAGGGATTTTCTATGCTGTGTTCATTTGCATTCACATGGGAAGACGGATGGCCGTTCCTCTTTGAGAATAATGTAACAAGAGAAAGGACTTACCCGCTTGCATGGATGGAGCATTTTGCAAGTATAGGGTTGCTTGCCCCTGCAGAATCAATACACCAAACACCGAATTTGATCGGTAGAAAAATAAAATATTTTGAAAAAGGATATTTGATTTGTAGTTCAATAACGCAATTGGTAGAATCAACATCAATATCCCTGGCTGAATCGCCTATGGGGTTTGATGGTAATAATTATTACACCCCCCAGATTTGTGGTGCGAGAAATTTCTCCGCCATTGGAAAACAATTGGCTGCCATTGCTGGTGGCTTGCCTAAGCCGGAGTATGTTGATGACCTTGTGAAGGCTATGTCCGCGGAATGGTACTTGAGTCTCAAGGAATTATAAACAGCCCGCGCAGGGCGCAACACCAGAAGGGTGTTGCGCTGTGTTCAACGACCGTAGCATACTATGTGATTCACATTTGGTACTCTGTCGTACTATGAATCCAAACTGTGCTTGGCGATGATGATCAGTCCAATCATGCTTAGGGAGGTATGAAATGAAGTTCTGTACACGAGCGATATTATTGGGCTTGTTGTTTACAATGTGCTCGAATGCCAAAGCGGATTATGAAGCAGGACAGAAAGCCGCAATTAATCATAATTGGCCTAAGGCAGTTGAAGAGTACACCGCTAGTGCGCAGGACGGAGATGTGCGAGCTGAGTACCAGCTTGGTTTGCTTTATCTACATGGTGTTGGTGTGCCGAGAGATGATCAGAAATCACAAGAATGGCTTGGAAAGGCAACTGCTCGGGGAAGCGTAGATGCCGAGAAAGCACTTGCGTCAATATACTACTCTGGGCGTGGAGCTAAACGAAGTTATCCAAAGGCGTTTCAATATTATAAACTTTGTGCCACACAAGGGGAGCCATTTTGTCTTCAGCAAATTGCGACCTACCTTGAGTATGGATATGGTGCTACGCCTATTGATATGCTTAGCGCATATGAAAATTATTGCTTAGCTGCACGAAGTGATGGCAAGCTTGGAGCTGATGGGAAAGCGCGAACCGAAACTAAGATTGGATCAGATGGTAAAGTTGTTGGTGACCAAGCTTGCCTTTCTTGGAAAAAGGGAATGCAGCTTCCTGGTGTGGAAGCGACTGTAGCTGGTGTAGATTCAGTAGTGGATTCTGATGTTAATGTAATGGGTGATTTCACAGCTTGGCTCGTACAAAAAATTGATTCCGACGTTCAGAAGAAAATAGTCATTGCAGATCTGACAACCGCAAGAGCAACTCCTTCCGTAGGTGGGCGTGATGCAGCTTATGCACGAGAAGTTCTTGGGAACGAATCAATTATTGCTGCTACGAAGCAGTTATGGGAGGAGTATGGTACGTTACCAAGCGAAGAGTTTGGATATAAATGGATGGCAAATGTATATTATCCCGCTCTGGCGAGAGGGCTGCAAACTTTTTCTGATTCAGATCTGAGATTTATCCGTCAACAGGCGGTTTATGTGGATTATGTTAACGACGGTTGTCTGGTGTACGACACTGACGTGTTTCAACGTGGTGAGAAGAAGCAAATTGATTTGTTTCGCGAAGATCTGAATGCTTATTTCGAAAGGTTGAATTATGCAGTGGTAGTAGGAGTGTCAAGTAAAGGTGTACTGCCTAAATTGGATGCTGAGAAATATAAAAAGGCAAAAGTATCATACTATTCTCGGCATTCAGTTGCGGAAGTAGATGCAATGGAAAATTATGGAAGTTTGCACGCGATAGGCCGTTCAAAGGAGGAAAAGTGCCTTTCTGATATCGCCCAGTGGAGTCTCGCGAACACTGATGGTAGTGAAAGCTACATAAATCGATACGAGGTATTGCGTGATGTGTTGCTGCGTACAAGGCCTTTGGAGCCAGTAATACTAAAGCTCAACTAGTTTGCATGGGAGGGGTTCCGAAGCGGATTACGCGGCCATCAATCATGCGGCATGTTATATCAGTTGCTTTGGCTGTTTGATTGCGCTGTGTAACATTGCCGTAGAGTGCTCAACGTCTGATGATGGTTAACCTCATCGACAATCTCGCCCCAGCCCTTTAGTACCGGTATATATTCAATTACTTCCTGGATCGATTGGCCTGGAGCACCGTGTTGCTCATTGGAATAGACGGTAAAAGAGCCACGGCATTGCCGTGGCTCTATTTTCGGATCGGAACCAAACCGACTACAGCTTCCCCTTCACCCAATCCGCCACCCCAGCCAGCGCATCCGCCAACTTGCTCGGGTCAGTACCACCTGCCATCGCCATATCCGGCCGGCCGCCGCCCTTGCCGCCAACTTGCTGGGCGACGAAGTTGACGAGTTCACCGGCCTTGACGGCGCCAGTGAGGTCGGCGGTGACGCCGGCCACCAGGGCGACCTTGCCGTCTACGACTGCTGCCAACACGATGGCGGCGCGGCCGAGTTTGTCCTTGAGCTTGTCGGCGGTTTCGCGCAGGGCGTTGTTGTCGGCGCCTTCGATTTGGGCGGCGAGTACTTTTACGCCGGCAATGTCGATGGCTTGGTCGGCGAGGCTGTCGCCTGCACTGGCAGCGAGCTTGCCCTTGAGCTTGGCGAGCTCTTTTTCCAGCGCTTTGACGTTGTCTTGCAGCTTTTCGAGCTTCACGACCAGCTCGCCCGGCTGGGCTTGCACTACATGGCCGGCGGCCTTCAGCTCGCGCTCCATACCCTGCACGAATGCCACGGCGCCTTCGCCGGTGACGGCTTCGACGCGGCGAATGCCGGCGGCGACGCCGCCTTCAGAGACGATCTTGAAGAAGCCGATATCACCGGTGCGGTGCACGTGGGTGCCGCCGCAGAGTTCGGTCGAGAATTCGCCCATCTTGAGTACGCGCACTTCATCGCCGTACTTTTCGCCGAAGAGCGCCATGGCGCCAGCCTTGATGGCCTCGTCGTGCTTCATCACCGTGGCGCTGACGTCGTAGTTCTGCGCGATGACGTGGTTGACGATGGCTTCGATCTTGGCGAGCTCTTCGGCTGTGACAGCCTGGGTGTGCGCAAAGTCGAAACGGGTGCGCTCGCTATTGACCAGCGAACCCTTCTGCGACACGTGCTTGCCCAGCACTTCGCGCAAGGCGGCGTGCAGCAAGTGGGTGGCCGAGTGGTTGCGGGCCGTGGCGAGGCGCTTGTGCAGGTCGATGGTGGCGGTGACGCTGTCGCCCACCTTGAGCGCGCCGCGTGCGATGCGGCCCTGGTGGCCGAATACCGCTGCCTTGATCTTTTGCGTATCGACCACGTCGAAGAGGGCATCGACGCCGCCGGTGGCCGCGATCTCGCCTACGTCGCCCACCTGGCCGCCGCCTTCGGCGTAGAAGGCGGTGTTGTCGAGCACCACGATGCCGTCGTCGCCGGCCTTGAGCTCGTTCACCTGCTCGCTGCCCTTGTAGAGTGCAAGCACCTTGGCGTCGACGCTGGCCTTTACATAGCCTTCAAACGTGGTGTCGCTGCCGCTGTATTCCACGCCGGCTGCGGCGTTGAATTTGCCTGCTGCGCGGCCACGTTCTTGCTCTTCAGCCAGCTCGCGCTCGTAGCCGGCCATGTCGACTTCGATATTGCGCTCGCGGCAAACGTCGGCGGTCAGGTCGATGGGGAAGCCGTAGGTGCTGTGCAGAGTAAACGCGGTCTTGCCGTCGAGCTGCGTCTTGCCGCCTTCAAGCGACTTTTCCAAGAGGTTCATGCCGGTTTCGAGCGTACGGCCGAACTGTTCCTCTTCCAGCTTCAGCGCGGCCATGATGCGGGCTTCGCCTTCCTTCAGCTCGGGGTAGGCGTCGCCCATTTCGCGGACGAGGTCCGGCACCAGCTTGTGGAAGAACAGGCCCTTCTGGCCCAGCTTGTAACCGTGGCGAATCGCGCGGCGGGCAATGCGGCGCAGCACGTAGCCGCGGCCTTCATTGCTCGGCATCACGCCGTCGGCGATCAGGAAGCTACAGGCGCGGATATGGTCGGCGATTACCTTCAGCGACGGTACGTCCTGGCTGTAGGGCAGGTTGGTCTCACGCGCGGCCGCCTTGACGAGCGCAGCCAGCATGTCGACTTCGTAATTGGTGTGTACGTGCTGCAGCACGGCCGAGAGGCGTTCCAGGCCCATGCCGGTATCGACCGAGGGCTTGGGCAGCGGGTGCATCACGCCCTGCTCGTCGCGGTTGTACTGCATGAACACGTTGTTCCAGATCTCGATGTAGCGATCGCCGTCTTCATCGGGCGAGCCGGGGGGGCCGCCAGCGATATCCGGGCCGTGGTCATAGAAGATTTCGGTACACGGGCCGCAGGGGCCGGTGTCGCCCATGGCCCAGAAGTTGTCGCTGGCGTAGGGCGCGCCCTTGTTGTCGCCAATGCGTACAATCTTGTCGGCCGGTACGCCCACTTCCTTGTTCCAGATGTCGAACGATTCGTCGTCCGATGCGTACACCGTCACCATCAGCTTGTCTTTGGGCAGGCCGAGCCACTGTGGTGAGGTGAGGAATTCCCAGGCGTAGGCGATGGCGTCGCGCTTGAAGTAGTCGCCAAAGCTGAAGTTGCCCAGCATTTCGAAGAAGGTCTGGTGCCGTGCGGTGTAGCCGACGTTTTCCAGGTCGTTGTGTTTGCCGCCTGCGCGCAGGCACTTCTGCGAGGTCACCGCGCGGGTGTAGCTGCGCTTGTCAAAGCCCAGGAACACGTCCTTGAACTGCACCATGCCGGCCACGGTGAACATCAGCGTGGGTTCGTTGCCGGGAATGAGGCTATCGGACGCCACAATCTGGTGGCCCTTGCTCTCGAAGAAGGTCAGGAACTTCTGGCGGATTTCAGCAGCGCGCATGGGGAAACAGTCCAAGCATGAAATTAGATAAAGAGCTGATCATTATGCCGTAAATGTGGGCTTTGGCGGGAGCATGTTGCGGTGCTGGGGGCGGGCTGTGGCAGGTGGGGTGCAATGTGTGCAATATGAGCCGGGCGCAGCCGCCTGCCGGCTGTTCATCCGGCGTATCGACTTCGCTGATACGCCCTACGGCCCTATGGATCGCGATGCGGAGCTTCAGCATCGCTATAGTGATCGAACGCCTAAGCGATAACGACGCTCAAGTTGTGTACCTACCAGGAGGAAACCATCATGACGATCAGCAGCTTTGAAATCATCTCCGTACCCGTGTCGGACCAAGAGCGCGCCAAATGCTTCTACCGCGATGTGCTCGGCTTTGAGCTGATTCGCGAAATGCCAATGGGGCCGGAGACGAAGTGGATACAACTGTCGCCCGCAGGGCAGATCACCACCATTGCGCTGGTGACCTGGTTCGACACCATGAAGCCGGGCGGCCTGCAGGGCGTGATGCTGAATGTGACCGATATCGACGCCGACTACGCATTGCTCACGTCGCGTGGTTTGAAGCTATCCGCGATTGGGCAAGAGCCATGGGGCCGGTATGCGACGTTTACCGACCCGGATGGCAATGGGTGGATTTTGCGCGAGGCGCCGCAAGAGGGGTGATGGCGTCTGGCCCGTGAGCTGTGGCATACGGCGCATCGACTTCGCTGATGCGCCCTACATTCTCAGCGCCCGAGCCACAGTAATTCATGGGGCCCGCCACACTACATCATCATCCACCGCGTACAACCTGCATCCTTGCTTGGCGTAATGCAGGCAAAAACCCATCGCCTTGCCTGCGGCGTAGTCGCCGACCGCATACCCCCACGAGCCCGACTCGCTGATGGCGAAGGCGCGGGGTGGCTTGGCAGCCAGGAATCGCTGGTAGCCGGTGCGCTGGGCACTGGTGAACGGGGCTTTGGCGGTGTCGTTCAAGGCGGCGAAATGGCTGGGGGCAGGGCGGTCTACGATGGCGGCTTGGGTGAAGCCTTGCCCATTCAGGAATTCATCGACGACGGGTAGCCAGTGGTCCATGTCGTCATGCATGCCTGTGTGGCCGTCGTTGCCGACGGGGTCGAATTGGTGCAATGCGCCGCGCCCGCCGCCATCCAGCCAGTTGGCGAACCAGTCTTTGGGGTATTGCTCGCCCCAGAACTGGTCATTGCGCCAGTACAGCCAAAGTACGGGGGCAGTTGCGTCTTTCGCCGCCGTGCGGATAAATCGCTCGAATCCCTGTTCGCTACAGGGTTTGCGGGGGTGCTCTGCAGGGTCGCCCCCCATGCCGCCTGAAAAGTTGATGCCGGCCACGAGGCCCGGCGGGTGCTGTGCTACGGTGGTCAGCGTGACCAGCCCACCGACTGAAATGCCTGCGACGATCCAGCGAGCGGTGTTCACGTAGGGCAAGGTACGGGCATAGGCGAGCGTGGCCAGCACTTCGCCGGTGGCGACTGATGTGGTCTGCGCGAACTGTAGCTGCTTGCATGAGCCGGCGTCTTCGGGGTCGAAGCTGCCGTAGCTTGCGCCATAGCCGATTCGGGTCGGGACCAGCACCACGAAACCTTTGCCGACCAGATAGCGGGCAATGGGCTCAAAGCGAAAGCGCTTTGGGTCGGCGCGCTTTTCATTGATGGCACGGCCGTGGTTGAGGATTGCCAGCGGAAATGGCCCGTTGCCTGCCGGCCGGAAGATGGTGATCGGCATGGGCGAGGTCAATTGCCGGTTGTAGAGATTCTGCGTTGTGACGTCGATCTGAACGACCTGTTCCCGCATATCGAGTGCGGGACTATCGTCTGCCTCTGCAATGGCGCGATGTGACGCGGTCAGCAAGAGCGCGATGAGGGCGATGCGAAATATGGTGCGGTATGGGTGCATGGCACTGATTTATTGCAGCTCACTCGCCGCATCGTCAACTCAAACCGGCGTCATAGCGTCGTTTGATTGGTTTTATGTGCTCGTCAGCATAGTTCAGCGATTTGGGCCGTTCAAACGTGGCGCCTGTGTGCACAAGGGCTCGATATGGGCGAAAAAAAGCCGGCGCGGCACAGGGCGTGCGGCGCCGGCTTCTTACAAGCGGGCGATTACGGGTTCAGCATCTTCCAGAGGAAGGTGTATTCCAGCGCCGTCATATAGGCGACTTGCTTGTTATTCGCCGCACCGGCGTGGCCGCCTTCGGTGTTTTCGTAATACCAGACCGACTTCACGCCCAGCTTTTCCATCTGCGCCATCATCTTGCGCGCGTGGCCAGGGTGGACGCGGTCGTCGCGGGTTGACGTGGTGAAGAGGATATTGGGGTACTTCGTGTTCTTGTGCAGGTTATGGTAGGGCGAGAAGCGCTTGATGTAGGCCCAGTCTTTCGGGTCATCCGGGTTGCCGTATTCGCCCATCCATTGCGCGCCGACCAGCATCTTGTTGAAACGGCGCATATCGAGCAGCGGCACCTGGCAGACCACGGCGCCAAAGAGATCGGGGCGCTCGGTCATCATCACGCCCATCAAGAGGCCACCATTGCTACCGCCCATGATGCCGAGCTTCTTCGGCTGGGTGATCTTGCGGGCAACCAGGTCTTCGGCCACGGCGATAAAGTCGTCGTAGGCATTCTGGCGCTTGCTCTTAAGCGCGGCATCGTGCCAGCGCGGGCCGAATTCACCACCCCCGCGAATATTGGCGAGCACATACACGCCGCCCTTTTCCAGCCAGCCCTTGCCCATCGAAGCCGAATAGTAAGGCGTCATCGAGATTTCGAAGCCGCCGTAGCCGTAGAGCAGGGTTGGGTTGTTGCCGTCGAGCTTCAGGCCCTTTGCCTTGACGATGAAGTAGGGCACATGGGTGCCGTCTTTCGATACCGCCTCGTTCTGCGCGATCTCGTACTTGCTGGCGTCAAAGTAGGTGGGGCGCTGCTTGAGCAGCTCGCGCGCATCGGTGCCGCCATGTGCGAGCGAGAGCGAATCGGGTGTCAGGAAATCGACCGAGGTCATGAAATAGTCGTCCGACGCATCTTCGTCGATCGACTCTACGCCGAGGCTACCAAACGCCGGTGCATCGACCTTGCGCTGGGTCCATTTACCTTGGTCGAAATGCCATTCGATCAGTCGGCCCTTCACGTTGTCGAGCGTACTGAGGATCAGGTAATGCTGCGTCGACGCCATGCTGTCACTCAGCGCGGTCGTATCGGTCGGCTCGAACAGCACGCTGAATTCACGCTTGCCTGCGCGGAAACCGGCGAAGTCGGCGGCAAGCAGGCTGCCGCTTGCGTAGGTATGGCCGTCAACCGTCCAGGCGGCGCGCAGCTTGATCAGCATCTGCGGGCCGAAGAAGGAGAGGACCGCGTCTTGCGGCACGGCGATTTGCGTCAGCTTGTCGCCTTCGCGCAGGAAGTATTCGTTGGTGAAGAAGGTTGGCGTGCGCTGTACGATTTCGTAGCGATAGCCTTCGCGCTCGTACACATAGCTGCCGACCTGTACGTCGCCCTTCTGGCCTTCATACACCAGCTTGGCTGTGCTGACCGGCGTGCCGCGCTGCCAGAGCTTGCTGATGCGCGGGTAGCCCGTCTCGGTCATCGAGCCGGGGCCGAAATCGGTGCCGACGAAGACGGCATCCTTGCCTTGCCAGGTCACTTCGTTGTGGCCCTCGGGCAGCGTAAAGCCGTCGGCGACGAATTGCTTGGTATTGAGGTCGAATTCCTTGATCACTACCGCGTCGGCACCGCCGCGCGAAAGGTTGACGAGGCAGCGGTCCCAAGCAGGGTAGCGGCAGTCCGCACCCTTCCACACCCAGTTTTCCTTATCTGCTGTGGCAACGGCGTCGAGGTCGATCACCGTTTCCCAGACGGGCTCGGTCTTGCGATATTCCTCAAGCGTCGTGCGACGCCATACACCGCGCTGATGATCGGCATCGCGCCAGAAGTTGTAGTAGTAGGCGCCCATCTTCACGACGTTGGGAATCTTCGCCTTTGAATCCAGAATCTCGCGAATCTGGGTCTGCAAGCCGGCAAAGCCAGGTTCCTTCTCTAGAAAGCTGCCGGTCGCGGTGTTGTGTGCCTTCACCCAGCTCAGGGCTTTTTCGCCTGTCACATCTTCCAGCCAACGATTCGGGTCGGCCTGCTCGGCAGCCTGCGCGGGTAGCGCGAGCCCCAGTGTGGCGATCATCAGTGCGGTGTAGTTCATGATCCTCTCTCGGTAGTCGTCTGTTACGCGGGTCGCGCGCCAGATCGGGTCGTCGGGAGGATAAGGCAGGGTGGGCGCACTCGCGAGCGCTGCACGCAGCGCGCGAAGGACTGACACATAAATGCAACGCGGGTGTCGCGTTGTTGTATGGATCGGCGGTGTGTTCAGGCTGATGTGGCGAGCGACGTCCACAAATGCTGCGCCGCGTAGGCCCGCCAGGGTCGCCAGTGCTGGGCGCGAGCGAGTAGCTCGGCGGCGCTGGGGCGGGTGCCTTCGTGCAGCGCAATCGCCTGCATCAGCCCGACGTCGCTGGCGGGGAATGCGTCTGGTTCGCGGAGTTGGCGCAGGGCAATGTATTGCGCCGTCCAATCCCCCACGCCCGGCAAGGCGCAAAGGTGCGCAACGGCTTCTGCAAGATCGGCACGCGTGTCAAAGAGGTTGGGTTGCTTGATCAGCGCAGCGGCAATGCCCGATAGCGTGGCGGCGCGCGTAAGTGGCATGCCAAGCACCGTCAGGTCTGCGGTGGCAAGTTGCTCGGGGCTGGGGAAGGCGTGGGTCAGGTGCGGTAGATTGGGGTTGGGCGACGCTAAGCGTGCACCATGCTGTGCCACCAATTTGCTGGCCAGCCGGGTGGCTGCGCTGACGGTGATCTGCTGCCCCAATACCGCACGCATCGCGAGTTCAAAGCCATCCCAGGCGCCGGGTACACGCAGGCCCGGCCGAGCTTGCGTGAGGCGTGCCATCAATGGCTCGACGCCCAGCTGTTGGTTGATCACGTCAGGGTCCGCCGCGAGGTCGAACATCCGCCGGAGCCGGGCGATGACAGCGGGTAACAGCGCGAGTTTGGGTAGCCGAATGGTGGCGCGTAGTGCGTGGCCCTCGCCCGGGCCGATTGTGACGGTGCCGTGCACACCGTCAAGGTCGATGGTGCGCGAATAGTGGTCGCCATCGATCTGCTCGATACCGGGAATGGCGCGTGCGCGCAGGTGGGCCAATATGGCTGGCCAGTCGTAGGGGGGCCGATAGCGCAGCAGCAGGCTGACTTCGCCACCAGGGCCGGCGGAGACGGCGTCTTGATGACTGCGACGCAGCGCACCCGCTGGGCGCTGGTAGAGCTGCTGAAAGACCTCGTTAAAGCGCCGGATGCTACCGAAGCCGGCTGCAAAGGCAATTTCGGTCATGGGCAGCTGCGTTTCCTGAATCAGTTGCTTGGCGAGCAAGACGCGGCGGGTTTGGGCGACAGAGAGCGGCGAGGCGCCGACGTGCTCGGCAAAGAGTCGCCGTAACTGCCGCTCGCCAACACCCAGGCGGTCGGCAAGCGGCGTCACGCCGGCATCGTCCAAGGCACCCAACTCGATCAGCGCCAGCGCGCGGGATACGGTATGCGATACCCCTGTGTTTGAGACACCGTGCCAGGCCGCAGAATCGGGTGCGGCTTCGGGTCGGCAGCGCAGGCACGGGCGAAAGCCGGCATCCTGTGCTCCAGCTGCTGAGCGGTAGAACAGCACGTTTGCAGACTTGGCTGTGCGCGCTGGGCAGATCGGCCGGCAGTAGATGCGGGTGGTCTTCACCGCAATGAAAAAGCGCCCGTCAAAGCGCGCATCGCGGCTGGCCAGCGCCCGGTAGCAGGTGTCGTGATCGAATTCCATGGCGGCATGATCAAGAGCCGCCGGCGTGCTGTCTAGCGGTTTTCGGACGTTGGTGTTCGGCATGATGCCGACGTCCGAAAACCGCCAGCCTTCTTGTTGAGCGTTGTACGACACTGCGCCGCGTCCAAACACACAACACGGAGCTTCACTCATGACTAGCCAGATCGAACGCGCCCGCCAATTTCGCGCGATGAATGAACAGGGCCAATGCCTGTTGCCCAACGCGTGGGACGTGGCCAGCGCGCGTATTTATGTGCGGGAAGGCTTCTCCGCCGTCGCCACCACCAGCGGGGGAATTGCCTATAGCCGCGGGCTTGGGGATGCCGAGCAGATTGGCCGTGATGCGATGCTGGGGGTGATTGCACAGATTGCCGCATCGGTTGATGTGCCGCTGTCTGCCGATATCGAGGCGGGCTACGGCCAGGCACCGGCCGATGTGGCCGAAACAGTTCGCGGCGTGATCGCGGCCGGGGCAGTGGGCATCAACCTGGAAGACCGCCGCTATCACAACCCGGGCGACGCCCTGTTTTCCGTGGCGGAGCAGGCGGCCCGCATTGGCGCGGCCCGCGCTGCGGCACAGCAGGCGGATATGCCGATCTGGATCAACGCGCGGACGGATACGTTCTTGCTGGGGCAGGGCGAAGACGGAGCAGCGCGACTGGCGCTGACGATCGAGCGCGCAAACGCCTATTTCGCTGCAGGTGCGGATATGGTGTTCGTGCCCACCCTATCCGATGTGGGCGTGATTCGCGAGTTGGTCGGTGCGGTAACCGGGCCGATCAGCCTCATGGCCATGCCGGGCGCGCCGGCCGCGTCGGAATGGTTCGCCGCCGGCGCCAAGCGCGTCAGCCTAGGCGTGTGCCCAATGCTGGCGGTGATGGGCCTTATTCGTGATATTGCCATTGAGGCGCGCGAGCAGGGGCAGTGGGGGACGATGGCCCGCTCGTTCTACGGGTTTGGCGAGGCTGAAGCGTTGTTTGCTTGAGCGGCTGCGAGCTGGAATTCAGTCGTCCAGCCCGCCCAGCACCTTGCGGATGATGTCGTAGGCAAAGCCCCGGCTTTGCAGAAAGCGCGCTTGCTTGGCGCGCTCGGCGGCATCGGTCGCGGGGGCTGAGAACTTCTTTTGCCAGACTTCGCGGGCGCGCTCAAGCTCTGTGCCGGTATCGTCGTCTTGCGATTCGAAAGCGAGACTGATGTCGGCATCGGCTACGCCGCGTTCGCGTAGCTCGGCCTCGAGCCGATAGCGGCCGAAGCGCTGGGCATAAGCGCTGATATAGGCGGTGGCAAAACGCAGGTCGGACTGCCAGCCGCGCGCGATGAGGTCATCGAGCACGGCGTCGAGTTCGTCGCGGTTCTCGTCGGTACCGAGCTTGCGGCGTAGCTCGGCCCGCGAGTGTTCGCGCCGCGCGAGCAGTGCGAGGGCCTTGTCGCGCAGCGAAGGTGCGGCCATCGATCAGGCCTGGGTGTACAGCCAGTCGATGTAGCGGCCGACGCCCTGGTCGACATCGAAGAACGGGGCGTCATAACCCGTGCTGCGCAGGCGGCTGATGTCGGCTTCGGTAAAGCTCTGGTACTTGCCCTTCAATGCTTCGGGGAAGGGGATGTACTCGATGATGCCTTCGGCCACCAGTTGCTCCAGCGACAGCGCCGGCTTGCCTTCGTGGCGGCGGCAGGCGTTGACGTTGGCTGCGGCGAGCTCGTTGAAGCTCTGCGCGCGACCGGTACCCAGATTGAAGATACCGCTTTGATCGGGGTTATCGAGGAAGTGCAGGTTGACCTTGACCACGTCTTCAACCGAGACGAAATCGCGGCGCTGCTCGCCATTGCCGTAGCCATCGGCACCGCCAAAGAGCTTGACCTTGCCCGACTCGCGGTATTGGTGGAAGTGGTGGAAGGCAACCGAAGCCATGCGGCCCTTGTGGCCTTCACGCGTGCCATACACGTTGAAATAGCGTAGGCCGACCACCTGGGTC